>Ga0105053_10006361_pt1 | contig 16311 bp, 11 predicted proteins | sample BON01_FD_78093 | JGI IMG/M metagenome (GOLD analysis project Ga0105053, IMG submission 78093) | Freshwater microbial communities from Lake Bonney liftoff mats and glacier meltwater in Antarctica - BON-01 | ecosystem: Environmental > Aquatic > Freshwater > Ice > Glacier meltwater | place: Lake...
CCACGGAATCCCTCCAATCCCGACCCAGACGGCATCGATCAAAGCCCGACATGGCAAGCACCTGAAATCCCATTGGACGACGGCCGCACCTTGGTTCTCGAAGACACCTGACGCCGCCCATCGCCCTCAAAAAACAACCGCTGCCAAAATAATTCTGGGTAAAGCGGAACGGAAAGCTATGTTCGCCACAAATGAATTTTGCCGTGAAACGTCCAGCTTCCGCCAGATCCCGGCGTGGACTGGCGACTTTTCTTACCGAAACACCGCCCACTGCCTCACTGAAACACCTCTTCCGCCCCCTCTTTCCCCCGCAACCCCCTTTCACCCCCTTTCACCCCCTTTCACCCCCTTTCACCCCCTTTCACCCCCTTCCGCTCCGGTCCAAGGGCGGCTTCAAGGCCCTCCCGCCAAAAGCAAATTCCTAGCAGTAGACGGCAAAATTGCCCCGGCAGGCATAGAGTATGGGATACCAGTGATTATTCACGTCGTCCGAAGGCACACAGTTTCCGTTGACAAGGACTGTGGCATGTTCAAAGACAAAACACTCCCAATCACTGTCTACACCGGTTCCTTCGTTGAAGCAGTTATTTGCCATTTCCTCTTTACAGATAACACCGAACTCCGCATCTGTAGTCGTACTGTAAAGTTGCCGAATTAAGTGCTTAATCTATTCGATCTGAATTTTTTTGAAAGTTTTAAGGATTATTCACGAATAAAGTTCACACACCTAAAATACATTTTACCATAAGATAAAAGTGAATAATTGTAGCGCACAAAAATATCCCGTATAAATGTGAGCCAATACAAACCACATATTGACGGGCTTCGCTGTGTTGCGGTAATTCCCGTAGTACTATATCATATTTGGCCATCTATTTGCCCAGGTGGCTTCATGGGAGTGGACGTTTTTTTTGTAATTTCCGGCTATTTGATCTGCGGAGGCATTCTTAGAGATCTCGAACTTGAGCGCTTTTCGCTGACATCCTTCTATCACCGAAGAATTCGACGGATTTTCCCTGCATATTTTGTACTTGTTTTCAGCGTGCTCCTTGTGGGAATCACGATCTATCATTGGGCACGGCTGATCCCACTTGCCCAAACGGCTTTGTTCAGCACAGCATTTTCTACAAATTTGTATTTCTGGTTAAGCATGGGTTACTTTCAGCCAAGTGCGCACGCTAACCCTTTACTCCATCTCTGGTCACTTGGAGTCGAAGAACATTTTTACCTGATCATTCCGATAGCGTTTCCTTTGATTTTGAAATTCAGGAAAAAAATGATTATGCCATCAATCGCGCTGGCAGGAGTGGTTTCTTTTCTCTGCTGTTTGTATTTCGGCCAACGTGGAGATTCTACAACTGCATTTTACATTCTTCCAACAAGAGCTTGGGAAATGCTAGCGGGTGCCATGATCTGTAGAGTGGCTACTCCGGTAAATAGTAAGTTATCTGGTTGGATCGGAATGATATCCGCATTCACCGTCGTTGCAGCTTACTGGTGTGTAAGCACCGCAGCAACTGCTACGAATGCAGGGACAAATGTAGAAATTCTTCTCTTCGGCGTCAAAAGCCTTGGCTTCACACCTTTTCCCGGTTGGGTGCTCATCCCAGTTGTAGTGGGTTCCGTGTTACTAATCCGTTACGGAAGTATCGGGATTGTTGGGAGATTACTTTCCTCGAAACCGTTCGTTGGCATCGGAAAAATCTCCTACTCTCTCTACCTCTGGCATTGGCCGATTCTCGTCTTCGCACGTTACATCAACTACGAGAAGCAAAATTTGCAGGTTTCACTCATCGTTCTAGCTCTCTCATTCCTGTTCGGGTATCTGTCATGGAGGTGGGTGGAGACGCCAGTCCGTGTTGGAAGTTCATTTACAGTCAAGAGAGCGTTCGTGATACTGACGATGGGGAGTGGTATTTTAGCATCTGTGTCTATCACTATGATCACAACACTTGGCTTTAAGAATCACATTCATCAAGATGCCAATAAGTTCGTAAGTTCCCCGATTGAGTTTAAAACTGGTTTCGAAAAGTTTAAACCCTCAAAGCCCCCATTCAAACAATTAGCATTTCCCGACTTCGACGATAAATACATACGACTTCTAGGTGATCCAAAAACCGTGCCGAGCTTCTGCCTCCTCGGTGATAGCCATTCGGGAGCAATTGCCCCCGGTTTAGATGCGGCCGCTCGCTTGCGAGGAGTATCCGGTTATTACTTTGAGCACCGCATGCACCCATTCGTGACGTTTGGACAGATTCCGCCTAGGATCCTCGATTGGATAGCCGGAAGAAAAGAAATTGTCGATGTCTATCTAGCAGGAAGATGGCTAATGGAGTACAAAATCATGGATGGAATTCCTGAACTTGGCGATAAAGGAAAAATTGATAGGGTCGTTCTCAACGCGGAGCAGGCTATGAGGATGGAAAGTGATTTTCGGGTGACTGCTGAATGGTTTTCTAAACACGAAAAAAACATTTACGTATTTTCTTGCGTTCCTGAGTATTATTACAATCCGTGCGATATCATGGCGAGAAGTCGTCTTATGCCGCTCAAATATTCGATTGAAATCACTGAGCGTGACTACAAAAACCGTCAGAGTCCAGTGACCGAATTACTCAAAACAATGGCTCATGAAGGCATAATTTCTTACGTTCCGCTTGGAGAAATTTTCATCGAAAATGGTGAATCTGTCTTCATGGCGAAAGATGGCACTCCATTTTATCGTGACGGTGACCATCTCACGTTGGATGGTGCGAAACATGCGGCGAAGATACTTGCCCCGACTCTTTGGCCATCGACTACTCGGACGAAGCCAACACCTGAATCCATTGAAAATAATTAATTTGAGGAATAATTCATTATCTTATTCCACCCACTTGTTCGGGTCTTTTTGGGTTTTCCTCAGCTACGAATCACGTCAATCTCACCTAAATAACAATCATGTTCAAAGACAAGGCACTCCTCACCACCGGCGGCGCCGGATAACCCCCTTTCACCCCCTTTCACCCCCTTTCACCCCCTTTCACCCCCTTTCACCCCCTTTCGCCCCCTTTCACCCCCTTTCACCCCCTTCCGCTCCGGTGCAAGGGCGGCTTCAAGGCCCTCCCGCCAAAAGCAAATTCCTAGCAGTGAGGTGGCGCGTCGAACTGACCGCCGCAGCGAATCAAGTCACCCCCAAACGCCTCGACCGATCTGCCTTATCGGACAGATCTTAACGTCGGCACCCCAAAAAATATGAACCTCCAAATTCCCACTAATACTCCACAGTTCCTCGCCGCTGCCATACTCGGCCTCACCCTTGCCGCGTCTCCGGTCACCGCTGGCATCAGCGGTCCCTACGCATCTGACGCCAACACGCTACATCTCTGGCATCTCGACGAAGCCGATCCCGGGCCCGCGGCAGATTCTGGCAACGGCACGACCTTTGGCCTGACCCCTACTGGCGGCACCTTGTTGGGAGCCACGTCATTTGCGGGTTTTGGCAGCGCCGGGGACGCCAGCGCGGCGACGGTCGCAGGCTTGCGGGGCAGTTCGATCCCGATCAGCGGCGTCACCGGCGCGGGGGAGCGTTCACGTTCGAGGCGATGATCCGAACCACGAACATCACCGCTATCCAACAGATCGTCTCGATGGATAACAGTAGCAGCAACCCGAACCGGCCATTCCAGTTCAGGATCGACGCAGGCAATCTCCGCTTCATCAATATCAGCGGAACCAGCGTCGAGCAGATCCTCACCCCGATCCCCACCATCGGACCGGATGCGTTCGCGTTCGTGGCCGACGAATGGTTTCACGCCGCGGTGACCTACAACGGCGACGAGAATACGGCGGACAACATCAAGCTATACTATACTGGACGCGGGTGGATGCCTCGCGCACGCAGGCCAACGAGATTCTTTCGACCAGCATGGTCGAGGATCTGAGCGGAATCGACACGGTTTTCGGCGTCGCAAACGAGTACCGCGCGGCCCAAGACAACAACCTCGAGGGGCTCATCGACGAGGTGCGCGTCAGCAACATCGCCCGCGCCGCCGGCGACATGCTCTTCTCCAGCGCACCGGCGGCCAACTTTGAGATCACCGGTATCGTCTACCCGCCTGCTGGCGACAGCGTTGTCCTGACCTGGAATTCGAGGCCCGGCGAAATCTACGCGGTCAAGTATTCGACAGATTTGACCAACTGGGTTGACGAGCTTGACGACAACGCCACGGCCGCCAGGGACGAGAACCCCGACGACGGCGACAAGATCACCATCACCTTCGACCTCGTACCTCCCAATTTGCAAGGAAAGCAGCGACTCTTCTTCCGAGTGGAGAAATAGCGGCACCGGACGCGGCGCTGAGGGGATCAAGCGATGGCAAGTGGCCTGCCGCCCCAAGCAGCCCTGCAGTGGCTCTGGCGCTGGCTTCAAGGGCGAGACCACGAATGGACACGAATTTGGACCCACGAATTTGGACACGAATCAGGAAGGGGCGAAAGGCGCAGCCTTTCAAACCATTCGTGTGAATTCGTGTCCATTCGTGGTTCTCTCCTCGCCCGTTCGTGAGCCCGTCGCAAATACGCGCGCCGCTGCCGCAGCTGACCGGCAATAATGTGGTGCACGCCACCGCGGTCGGTGCCACGTTTCGCCTTTCGCTATGAATGCCCTAAAACTTTTTGTCTTTTTTTCAGTCGTGATGGCAGGTCTCGCTTTCGCCGACGAGCGCACGCTTACGCCGGAGCAGATGGAGGCGCTGGCGAAGGGCGGCGAGCTCGACAACCCCCTTTCACCCCCCTTTCACCCCCCTTTCACCCCCCTTTCACCCCCCTTTCACCCCCCTTTCACCCCCTCCACTCCGGTCCAAGGGCGGCTTCAAGGCCCTCCCGCCAAAAGCAAATTCCTAGCAGTCAGTCAGTTCCTCCTCGACGACGCTCGCACCTTGGTTCTCGAATACACCTGACGCCGCAAGGCGAATTCCAAAAACAATCCCTGCCAAAAAACTTCTTGACAAAGCGAATGCTAAAGCCTGTCATTCCAGATAAATGAAGAAGGGACTTAAAATCTTTCGCTTCCGTCAGATCCCGGCGCGGACACGGACTGCGGACTGCGGACTGGGAATTTTCCTTACCTCCTTACCTTACCGAAACACTGCCCACGGCCTCACTTAAATACCTCTTCCCCCCCCCTTTTCCCCGCCCTCCGGTCCGGCCCAACGGCTGTTTCAGGAGCCTCCCGCAAAAAGCAATTTCCCAGCTGTAATGACGCCCTCCGAAAACGACCAGTCCAATGAAAATTCTATCCCCATCCTCCTTCCTTTTGGTGCCGAAACTTGCGGTTTGCTTTGCAATTTCAGTGTTGTGCCTTCTGATGCCCCAAAACGCACAGTCCCAAACGCCGTCGTGGGTCGCAAATGCCGGTGACCCGTTCATGGAGCCGGGAATCGCCGCTGTTACCTGCACGGTTCCGCAGAGTGTGCCTGCTAGCACCGCATTTACGCTCGCGTTCTTCGACCTGCGCAATCCACCGGGTGCTCTCTACAACTCGAATCTCTTCACCAGCCCGGCGTGGAACGCTCCTGTCTACCACCACCCGGATTGGACGGTGGAGAAGATCGGCAATGTCTACGGTCTGGCGATCGATGGCGATGGCGATGTCTACACCACGGCGCACGGCTTGTACGGTATGTACTATGGCTACCCCACTGCCTACGGATCAATCGGCGGCGGCGCTACCAGCACTCTTGCTGCAGGCACAGTTTACAAAATTAGTCGCCTCACTGGCGTCCCGACCGTGTTCTCCGTGATCCCTGGGCAGGTGAACTTTGCCTTCCAGCCGAGCCATGTCGTTGCCCCCGGTCTCGGCAACATCGCCTACGACGCCAAAAACGACCAGTTCTTTGTCACCAGCCTGGAGGATGGAAAGATCTATCGCATCGGTGCCAGTGGTGGTCCTCCGATCGATTCGTTTGACCCGATGGCACCGGACAATGGCGCACCAGGGCTGCCGCCGAAAGAGGAGCGGCTGTGGGGAATCGGCGTGCTCGATGACAAGGTCTACTACGCCGTGTGGAACACCGGCGACTCGACCGATCCCGGCGAGATTCGCAGCATCGATCTGACCGGCAGCGGTGGGTTCGATACCACAAGCGACGCGAGCGTGCTGTCCGTCCCGCCTTCGACCATGAGCTTCGCAAAGTTCGTGCCGGTGGCAGACATCACCTTCTCTAAAGACGGCACTACGATGCTGCTCGGCGAGCGCACGATGATTCTAGAATACAACGGCTACAACCATGCCAGCCGCGTCCACTGGGTGGAGTTTGTTTCGGGAAACTGGGTCGTCCAACGCACGCTAGAACCGGGCGGCAACCCGGTGACTTATTCGCAGGGCGAGGCCTACGGCGGGGTCGCCTACGGTGAGGACGGCGGTATCGACGAGCAGGTGATCTGGATGTCCTCTGCTGATACTTCCGCCAACTCGGGCTTCACCAACTCATTCGGACCGCACGGGCTTTTCGGCGTCCGGCCGAGCCTGTTCCCGGTCGGTCCGGCCGAGGTGACCGATGCGTTTCGCGTCCCCTACGATCCGACTTCCAATGGCAACGGCCCCGATTTGAAAGGCAGCGGTGGAGATATTGAGATCATGCAGCGCGCCAGCTGTGCCCGTTTCGAGGTCGGCGAGATCGAATGCCCTGAGATGCCCGGCGATCCCTATACCTTCGATGTCACGATCACCAACAACTCGACCGCCACGGCGCACTTCGCGCGCTTCACCCAGTGCCCCAGTGACGAGCTCCCGGACGATGCTGTCACCATTCCGCCGAGTCCGCCAGTGATCACCTTCCCAACACCGATCGCAATCGGGGATAGCGACACGATCCCACTGTCGATCCTCGCGCCAGCGTCCGGTGGGAAGAACTGTTTCCTCATCACGCTGCTCGACGAGACGGGCAATGTCTGCTGCACCGAGAAACTCTGCCTCGACCTCCCGCGCTGTGATTGCGCCGAGTTGGTCGATCACGAGATTACATGCGAGTTGCAGGCTGATGGCACAATCAAATACACGATCATCCTCACCGTGCGCAACCGCACCAACTTCTCGTCGTCGCCCTACCCGTTCAGGCACGCGACGATTCTTCCGCCAGCCGGGTTCGATTCTGCAGCGATTACCCCGAACCCGGATCCAATCCTACCGGGCGGCACCGGCACATTGACGACTTGCTACTACGGCTCACCGGGGCCACTCAAATTCACCCTCTCGCTCCACAACGAGACGCTGGAAGAATGCTGCTCCATCGAGGATATCTGTCTCGAACTTCCCGACTGCCCGCCGGGTGGCGGAAAACCGGACGAGTGCGAGGTGGATCGCCGCGTCCCATGTTGCCCACCTGATGAAACGGCCACGATCACTTACACGATCATCAATAACTCGACATCGACCCGCACCTACAACTGGACTGCCAGGGGGGTCGATAAGCCTGGTTGCGACCGCACACTCACAGCGGCGAATTTCATCACGAACTCTGGCACAACTCCCTCTGTGCCTCCCGGCGGCACGGCGACTATCACCGTCACCGTCCGCTGCGACGATTTTGAACCGCTCGACTGCGCGGGCTTCGAAATCTGCACGACCTATAATCCGGATGTGCCACCGCTTTGCTGCTGTGGCGTGGTTTACCGCCCTGACCCGGACGACGGCACAGTCAAGACCGATCCCGCAGGTGGTATGGGCATCCCCACGGTTCCCCCTGGATCGGCCACGACGCTGTCCTACCGCCTATCCAATCCTACCAACACCGACTTCGTGGGCTTCGTGACCCTAATGGAACTCCGTGGGGAACTCGCGTTCTCTCCTGGTGGTGGAGAGATTCCGGTGCGCTTCCTCTCGATCCCGGTCAAGGTCCCGGCGAGAGGTGAGTCCGTGCTCCGCGTCGTAGCGACCCAAGTCGGCGACGGGTTCGGTACCCGCTTCGGCAATATTGTCCACTGGATAGGACCAGAGTCTACCGCCGATCCCGTTGGTCTGGATCTCGAGTCCATCAATCTGATCTCCGCCGTCTTGCTCACCGACCGCGATCCCGCATTTGCCATCCGCGGTCTCAGGATCGATATCAGCGGACCCTTACCTCAGATAGAGATGTTGATCCCGACAATCGCCGGGTGCCGCTACCGCATCCAGGAATCGGCTGACCTGAAGAACCCATGGCAAAACTCGCCGTGCACCGTCAGCGATACCACGGTCGATGAGGATGGCGTATTCCTCGGCACAGGGAGTGACGTCCGCTGCTCCGTCCCGTGCAATCCCGGCGACCGGCGCAAGTTCTTCCGCGCAGTGCAGCTCGAGTAGTGGTGACGTCCACGTCGCCATCTTCTGTACTAGTGTGCTGGGTCGTAAATAGCTATACAAAACTATTTGTTCCGTTACGATTTGTGCATGGCCCGCCCGAGTCGCTCCCTGACGCTTGAACCTGCCCAACGTGGGGATCTAGAAATCTTGCTGAAACGTCCCAAAACCAACCCCCTTCCACCCCCTTTCACCCCCTTTCACCCCCCTCCACTCCGGTCCAAGGGCGGCTTCAAGGCCCTCCCGCCAAAAGCAAATTCCTAGCAGTCGGTGGTTACAGCGCCATCATCGAGAGCAACGAAGTCGGCCCGGAAGGAGGGCAATTTCTCGTGGAGGAAACCGCTTCTGTGATCCGCTCTCTTTTTCCAGAATAACGCACAGACAGGGTCTGGTCACCGTACGAACAGGGTTGGTTCGTAAATTCGCAAAAAATTCACCACACAATAATGATCGAACACACCGTCACTTTCAGCCTCTCGCACGTTGCCGGTTCACCTGAAGAAGCTGATTTTCTTCAATCGGCAGCCGGATTGGTAACAATTCCGGGAGTGCAGGATTTCAAAATTCAGCGTCAGGTCAGCGAAAAGCATCCCCATCAATTTCGCATTACGATGGCGTTTGCGACTCAGGCAGAATACGATAGCTACTGCGCCCATCCGCTTCACATGGCGTTTGTCGAAGAGCGTTGGCTTGCAGAAGTGAGCGATTTTCAGGAAGCCGATTTCGTAGATTTTTGAACCCATTTTTTCCCGATCGTTTGATGAACTCCCTTAAAATTCTCCTCATCGCCTTCGCTGCGGTTTCGTGTCCCGTTTTCTACACGGGAGCGGCGGAATCGACCTTCCAAGCCGGAGCAAGCGCGGTCGACGTTTCACCTCAGAAACTACCGGCGATCCGGAATGGCATGTTTTTGCAGGCAGTGTGGGCTCGAAACTCCGATCCGCTCTATGCCCGTTCGCTAGTGCTCGATGACGGGAACGAATCGATCGTCCTTTGCGTGGTGGATTCATGCATGTTGCCGATGGATGTCTGCGATGCGATCAAAGCGCTTGTCACTGAGCGCACGGGTATTCCGCTCGATCACATTTTGATTTCGGCGACTCACACTCACTCGGCCCCCAGCGCGATGGCGATGTGTCTCGGAACAGGAAAGGACGAGGAATATACAAAATTTCTCATTCCGAAAGTGGCGGAAGGTATCGCCGCCGCCTTGGGAAAACGAAAGCCCGCTCGTGCTGGTTGGACTTCTGTCGATGCGGCGGAGTTCACCAGCTGTCGGCGCTGGATAAACCGCAGCGACATGACTGCAACTGACCCTTTCGGCGACCGCACGGTTCGAGCCATGATGCATCCGGGTTATGAAAACCCAAAGACCACCGGACCAGCTGGACCAATCGATCCGGAGCTTTCGATTTTCAGTGTCGTTTCTGCCGAGAACGACAAGCCGATCGCCGCGCTTACGAATTTTTCGATGCACTATTACGGAGCGGATAATGGTTTCTCGGCTGACTACTTTGGGGAAATGGCAGAGAGCATCGAGGCCAAACTCGGTGAGGGAGCCGTCGCGATCGTTTCACAAGGCACCAGTGGTGATTTGCACTGGATGGATTACAGCCGCCCCAAACGAACGGATCTCAATCGAAGTAAATATGCAGAGGGTCTTACCGCTCTCGCCATCGAAGCGATCGCAGAAATCAAATATCGCGGCGATATTCCTTTGAAAATGGCGGAGAAGCGCATTCGACTGAAAAGGCGTGCCCCTTCTACGGATCGGCTCGCCTGGGCGGCACCGATCAACAAAGCGCGCGAATCCAGACCTGAAGCAGAACGTCTCGCCAAAAGCCAGCAGGAGGTTTATGCCGAACAGGCTGAGTGGATTGCCGCGAACGCGGAAACGGACGTCGTTCTTCAGGCCATTCGTATTGGTGAGCTCGCCATTGCTGCCCTCCCAAACGAAGTTTACGGGATCACCGGTCTTAAGCTGAAGGCGCAAAGCCCGTTTGACGCGACGTTCAATATCGAGCTCGCCAACGGTGCCGAAGGCTACATCCCTCCGCCGGAACAGCATGCGTTGGGTGGCTACACCACCTGGCCCGCCCGCACGGCCGCACTCGAAGTCGAGGCCGAGCCAAAAATCGTGGCTGCTTTGCTGGGACTTTTTGAGGAGGTAACGGGAAAGCCCGACCGTCCTTTGGCCGATTCCAACGGTCCTTATGCGAAAACTGTGCTGGCCGATAAACCGCTCTCCTACTGGCGGCTTGATGACATTCAGGGACCCGAAGTCCGCAATGCAGTAGAGAAATCGGGAACTCCCGCTCGATTCGAAGACGGGATCGCTTTCTATCTTCCCGGTGTCCAAAAAGCGGGCGGTGCCATTTCAACTCCGCCTGAAATCCCCTCCCCATTCTCCGGCGACAAAGCAAATCGTTCAGCCCATTTTGCAGGAGGCCGCCTTGTTGCTGATTTCCCCGAAACCGATCGCGAATACAGCGTTTCTTTTTGGTTTTGGAACAGCTTTCCCACCGACGCCAGAGCTGTCACCGGATACCTTTTTTCACGCGGAAAAAATGGCGACAAAAACGCCATCGGCGAGCATTTGGGAATCGGTGGCACGGTGAAAGATACGAAACCCGGTCGACTCTTTTTCTACACGGGCAACGACATCGGGAAAGTTGTGGAAGGCCATACTGAATTAGCTTTCCGTGACTGGCATCACGTCGTTTTAGTGAGAAACAAAGATTCACTTCGCGTATACCTTGACGGCAAGCCGGAGATCGAGACGGAGACTGCCTGGACGCTTCCGCAGGATGTGACTGACTACTTCATAGGTGGTCGCTGCGATAACTTCGCCAACTTCGAGGGCAAAATCGACGAGGTCGCTGTCTTCGGGAACGCACTAACCGAACAACAAGTTGTCGCCCAATTCGCGGCAGCTGAACGCACTGCTCCCGCTCCACCGGTTGCACAACGCGACTCCGATCCGCTGGAGCCCGCCGCTGCGATCAAAGCACTCCGAGTGCCCGAAGGTTTCACAGTTGATCTCGTTGCATCCGAACCTCAATTGCTCGATCCCGTCGCATTCGATTGGGATACGCAGGGGCGCCTTTGGGTTGTGGAAATGGCAGATTATCCACTCGGACTTGGTAAAGACGGCGCAGCAGGTGGACGTGTCCGCATGTTGGAAGATCGCGACCGTGACGGCAGCTACGAACACTCGACGCTTTTTGCGGACGGACTGAATTTTCCGAACGGAATCATTACCTGGCGGGACGGAGTCATCGTCACTGCCGCGCCGGACGTGATTTTTCTGCGCGACACCGACGGAGACGGCAAAGCTGACGTCCGCGAAATCCTTCTCACCGGACTCTCCGAGGGCAACCAACAGCTTCGAGCTAACGGCTTGCGTTGGGGACTCGACAACTGGGTTTACGTTGCTGCCGGTGGTCATCACGGAAAATACGGAGTTGATACCGCAGTCCGATCATCCCGTGCGGGAACCGAAGTCAAAATTGGCAGTCGCGATTTTCGTTTTCGCCCTGATACCGGTGAAGTCCAACCCGAGAGTGGTCCGACTCAATTCGGTCGCAATCGGGATGACTGGGGAAATTGGTTTGGCACTCAAAACTCGCGCCCGCTCTGGCACTACGTCCTGCCGGATCACTATCTCAGCCGTAATCCTCATTACGCTCCACCAGAGGGACGCGTGCTCCTGCCGCCGATGCCGAGTCCGGTCGTTTTTCCTGCCAAACCGCCTGAAAAACGCTTTCACGGATTTGATCAATCAGGACATTTCACTTCGGCATGTTCCGGCATGATTTATCGGGACGACCGACTCTTTCCTTCAAGTTCGAGTGACGGCCCGGCATGGAAAAAACTCGACGCTTTCACCTGCGAGCCATTTCACAATTTGGTCCAACACATCGGCGTGACGCGCAGCGGTGCCAGCTTTGAAGGAAAACGTCTCGGCAAAGAAGGTGAACCTGATTTTCTGTCAGGGACCGATCGCTGGTTTCGTCCAGTCATCGCCCGCACCGGTCCGGACGGCGGACTCTGGATCGCCGACATGTATCGTTATATGATCGAGCACCCGCATTGGCTTCCGGAGGAAGGGAAAGCCGAGTTGCTACCTCACTACCGCGAAGGCGAAGATCGCGGTCGAATTTATCGAGTCCGACGCACCAGTGAAAAAATCGAACCTGTGCCGAATCTGGAACAGGGCGATTTGGTGAAGTTTCTCTCATCGCCAAACGGCTGGCAGCGTGACAAAGCTCAGCAACTGATTCTATGGCGGAACGATCGTGCCGTCATTCCACGCGTCAAAAAACTCGTGACAGATGCGTCCGATCCCAGAACCCGTGTTCAAGCTTTGGGCACGCTCGACGGACTCGGGGCGCTCGATGAATCGGAAATTCTAGCAGCCCTGACCGATCCCCATCCCGGAGTGCGGATCAACGCGCTTCGTCTCGCAGAGAGAAAGCATAACGACGCCATTGAAAAAGCCGTGTTGAATCTTGCCAACGATCCCGACGACGCCGTCCAATTACAGTGTGCCTTTACCCTCGGTGAGATGCCCAAGTCCGAAGCGGCTGTCGCGGCACTGGCAAAGTGGCTGGCTTCAGATGATCCGTTTATTGTCGCAGCAGCTTCCAGCTCCATTCTCCCTCATTTCAATGCCCTGGTCGCGGCATGTCCAAACGATGCGCCCCCCGCCTATCGGACGAAGCTGGTTGAAATGGCACTCAGTAGCAGCAATCAAGACGCTTTTCTCAAGCTTGCCCTGCCACTGCTTTCCAACGTTTCTAACGCCCTGATCCTTTTTGATCTTCTCGACGCGAGGGACATGTCGGTCTCAGATTTGGAAACGAATTCCGAGCTGAAATCAGCTGTCAGCGAAGTTTTCAAAACCGCCCATGGAATTTTAGAAGACAAAACGTCAACACTGCCCGCCCGGCTCGACGCCGCCTCTTTGCTGGCGCGAAATCCGGCAGATCGCGACGTCAGCCTGAATTTTCTTAAGTCGCAAATCACACCTGCCACCGCTCCAGATGATTTTGTAAAAGTCCTTAGCGCCCTTCGAAGTGGTGGAGATATCCGAGCTTCCAATGTCTTGCTCGAGAAATGGAGCGAATATTCCCCGGACGCCAGAACGCGAGTCACAGACCTGCTTCTCTCGCGCCAGGATTGGACAAACCAGTTTCTAGACGCTCTTGAAAAAGGTGATGTGCGACGCGTCGAAATTCCACTGTCGGTAAAAACCCGTCTCGGAGCACACCCCAACAAAAATACCCGCGAACGGGCGGATGCGCTTCTCGCAACTTCATCGAATCGCCCTCGCACCGAATTGGTCACGACCTACGCTCCCGCTTTGAAAAAGAAAGGCGACTCTGCGCGTGGCCTCGTGGTTTTTCAAAAAGCCTGCATCGTCTGTCACAAACACGGCAAGGTCGGAGTCAGCGGTGTCGGCCCTGATCTCACTACCGTGGTCGATCATCCCGGAGAGAAACTGCTAGCAAACATTCTCGACCCCAATCTCGACATCCAGCCCGGCTACCACTCTTATCACTGCCAATTGAAAAACGGCGAGCAACTCTTCGGCCTCATCGCCGGTGAAACTGCCTCCGCCATCACGATGAAACAGCTCGACGGCAAAAGCCGAAATCTCTTGCGAACCGACATTGCGTCACTCACCAGTGCCGACATTTCTCTTATGCCAGAAGGACTCGAAGCGGCGATCTCAATCGATGAAATGTCCGATTTGATCGCGTTTCTGAAGACGAAGCAAAAGTGATTCGATTTCAGTTTTCACGAACCAACAGGGTCTGACCGTTGTGTAAAGGCCGGACACATGGGTAACACTTATACGGACACATAGGTAACACCCTTTGGGGCGGGATTTCGCTTTTTGCAGTGTTGTGGAACGGAGCCGCGAGAGGGCCTAAGCCCTCTCGCGGCAGAGTGGAGCAACGCTGCAAAAAAACGTCGCAGTCGAGGGGCTGGCAACAACGTAGGTGAAGTGATCAATCCGAGCCCACTTCCCGCATAGCGGTCGATCGGCCCTTTTTCTTTGCCTCCGTCTTCGGATCAATCAGACCTAACAATTTCCAACCATAATACACCGTATAACCTTCTGAATTGGCTCGTAATCCAACTCGATCGCCGTGCAATCCGACACCCACATAATACAGGCAGCCTTTCAGCGAGATATTGCCTGATCGATCGACTTTGCGCTTCAAATCACGATCCAAATAATGCGAATCCACCTCGACTGACTCCATTTCCTCTGCGTAACACCGGTCGCTCGGATGATAATGATCGCCCGGAATTTCATCGTTATTTGACTCATGGGTTCGTTCAAAATTATAGACCTCCTGCCATTTTGCGAACGCTTCCGCGCAGTGGCCCAAGTCATTCCAGTTCTGACGCGTCGAGATAACCTCTGCTTTGAGCGTGCGATGAAAGCGCTCCTCCTTCCCTTGCGTTTGCGGGTGATACGGCCGCCCGTGAATGACATCCACATTCAACCGCACCAGCCATGCCTCTAATCCGCTCAAGCCCAGGCCCCGTGCCGACCAGCACGGTCCGTTATCACATAGTATTTGCTGAGGCATTCCGTAGCGGCAACCCCCTTTCACCCCCTTTCACCCCCTTTCACCCCCTTTCACCCCCCTCCACTCCGGTCCAAGGGCGGCTTCAAGGCCCTCCCGCCAAAAGCAAATTCCTAGCAGTCATCCAACCCGAGGGGAAATCCCGCCGAATCGAGTTCTCAAAAAAAAGTTCGGTTTTTGTATAATGTGGGAGAACTTTTCTCGTGAGTCCAAATAAGAGGCGTAATTTGCCTGATTTACTCACTCGATCATTCCCGCCATGAAAAAAGTTCACAAAGCGCCCGCTTCCCAGATTAGCAGTTTAATTGTCCTGCCTATTCCTCTCGTCATCTTGATCTCAGAGCTTGAGCTTCTGCTCAATGCCACTCTTCTCGCAGAGTCGTGAGGTCGTCAAATTCCAGGTAGACTTAGGCGAGGAAACCTCCGGTGGGTTCGACTCCATTTTTGTTTCCGGCGATATCGCTGAGCTTGGAAATTATGATCCCATGCGGTCGATCGCTCTCACCCAGAAAGAAGACAACATTTGGGAGGCTGACCTCTCGCTCCCAGTCAACCGCACTTTTACCTACCGGTATTTCAGAAGGAGTAATTTTAATGGGGGGCTGGATTCCGATATTCGTGAGGCAATTGGTGATCCGATCAAAGCCAGCACATCGATCGTTGCGCTTGACCCCGCTACCAAAAGCTTCTCCTACCGTGGATCATTGAATCGCCCGATTCTCCATTGGAGACAGACTCCTTCTGATGATTTTACGATGACCGCACTGGTGGCTGTGGTGGATCGCTGGGAACTCGCAAGATTTGGTCAGTCCAATAGACGGACGGAATTTTTCCTAACTTCTGGCGCGGCCCGTGAGCCAGCGGCACTTGGGGGTCTACCCGAGGACGACCCGACCTACTCCACCGACTCCGATCAGATCTTCGTCCAGAACGAGGAGATTTTTACCTACCAACCGGCATTTCTGATCAGCCCGCCCCGGCGTGATTACGACCCGGGCAATCTTCCCTCGATACAATCGAGGATCCTCAGCGAAGATCGTCCCTACCGGGTCTTTCTCCCGCGCGGTTATGATGAGCAAACAGAGAGATTCTATCCCGTGATCTACTTTTTGAGCGGTCAGCAATTATTTGAAGATGACGTCACCGTCTTGGGGAATCCTACGCGAATTGCCCCAGCTCTGGACCCAGACGCTTCCACCCTTTCGGCCACTATTGCTTCAGGACGGATGTGCATTTTTTAGCCAGACAAGTTAAAGGGCTTCCTGCAACCATGTTGAAATCCTTTTCCCAAGCTGTTCGGTGAATCAAAGCTTTTAGGTTCACAAGAGTAAGCGACTGAAACACCGCCACCAGGCTGATCTGGCATCATGACTTGGTCGGCCTCAA
>Ga0105053_10006374_pt1 | contig 16291 bp, 14 predicted proteins | sample BON01_FD_78093 | JGI IMG/M metagenome (GOLD analysis project Ga0105053, IMG submission 78093) | Freshwater microbial communities from Lake Bonney liftoff mats and glacier meltwater in Antarctica - BON-01 | ecosystem: Environmental > Aquatic > Freshwater > Ice > Glacier meltwater | place: Lake...
AAGTTAGGTGTTTTCATTTTAAGATTCAAATGAGGTCTTTTGTTATTATATATCTCTATAGACTCTTTTATTAATTGATTTAACTCCTTACCATTATTGCATTTATATATTAAAAATTCTTGTGATTTTTCCATTAGGATACTTTTTGTGTATTGCTATTTCAGGACGGGACAAAAACAAAATAAAAAAAGGCTCTGAATTTTTCAGAGCCTTTTTGTTGTTATTGATTATTATATTTATTGGAATATCGTTTCCAAAGTTTCGTTTGATGTGTTTCTAAACTCAATTTTCTACCTTGAATAAAAGCTTCATCAAGAATATTTCCTCTCATATCTAAAGCATCGCCTTCAGAAATAAATAGTGTTGCATCTTTACCAACAGTAAGAGAACCAACTTTATCATCTATTCCTAAGATTTTTGCAGCATTTAATGTAATCACTTTTACCGCTTCTTCTTTATTAAGACCATGAGCAGCAAAAGTACCTGCATTAAAAGGTAAATTACGGTCATTCATTCTAACACTACCTTCTTCTAATCCAATAGTAAAAGTAATTCCTTTTTCAGCTAATTGTATCGCTGTTTTATAAGATTTGTCATAATTGTCATCATCATTTCCAGGCACTAAGTGTGCTCTTTTAATGACTACAGGAATATTATTTTTTAATAAAATATCTGAAACTTTATGAGCTTCATCACCACCAACAATTACTAAATTTACCTCATGTTTTTTCGCAAAATTTACGGCATCAGTAATTTCTCTTTCACCATTTACATGAATATATAATTTCTGAGATTTATTAAATATGCCTTTTAATGCTTCTAATTCAAGATTTTTTGGCGACTTTAGACCTTTTAAATAAACTTCAGCTTCATTTAAATAATCATTAATGATGTTTATGTTTTTCGTATAGTTTTCATCCATTTTTATTCCTGCATCTTCTCCTAACCAAGGTCTTCCAAACGTAATACTACTAGGCCAATTCATATGAATTCCATCATCTACCTTAATTGCTGCATCTTCCCAGTTCCAAGCGTCAAACTGAACAATAGAAGATGTACCAGAAATAGTACCGCCACGAGGTGTAATTTGCCCCATTAAAATACCGTTTGGTCTCATTACTTCAATTAATTTAGATTCAGCGTTATAAGCAATTAAACTACGAATATGTGGATTCATTGTGCCAATTTCATCATAATCTAAGGTTGCTTTTACCGAACTAATTTCTGCTAAACCCAAGGTTGTATTAACAGCTATAAATCCTGGATACACATGTTTCCCTTTTGCATTAATAATGGTTCCCATTCTTGCAATTTTCATTTTTGCAGAACCCACAAAAGTTATTTTCCCATCGGCAAACATAATAAGAGAATCATCAATTACAGTTCCATCTCCTAGATGTGCAGTAGCACCTTCAATTGAGAATGCTTTCGTCTGCTTTGGAGCGGGTGTTTGTTGTGCTAAACTATTTCCTAGTAGTAAGAAAAATAGTATGTTATATATAATTTGTTTTTTCATAATCTTCTTAGTTTAATTGATTCATACCAGTTTCACAGGTAGCCTCTTTCTTAATATTCTTTTTAGGAGCCTCTGTTTTTTCACCATTATTTTTTTCTTTTAACATCAAATTCATTAAGAAGCTACGCTCTTTTTTAATGACTTCTCTTTGAGCTAAATCTCTTTCTAAATCAAAGTAAACTGTTCCATTAATAATAGTTGTTTGGACTTTTGCATAAATGGATAATGGATTGTCTGTCCATAAAACAACATCGGCATCTTTACCTTCTTTAATACTTCCAACTTTATCATCTAAGTGTTATAGTTTTGCAGGATTAATCGTTATCATATTCCAAGCGTCGAATTCCGTCATTCCACCGTATTTAATAGTTTTAGCAGCTTCTTGATTTAGTCTTCTAGACATTTCTCTGTCATCAGAATTAATTGCAACTATAATCCCTGCATTATGCATAATTGCTGCATTATAAGGAATCGCATCATTTACTTCGTATTTATACGACCACCAATCTGAAAACGTAGAACCACCAACTCCATGACTTTTCATTTTGTCAGCAACTTTATATCCTTCTAAAATATGGGTAAATGTATTGATGTTAAAGTTGAATTTTTCAGCAACTTTCATCAACATATTAATTTCACTCTGAACATAAGAGTGAGATGTAACAAAACGTTCTTTATTTAAAATTTCAGCGATAACTTCCATTTCCAAATCTTTACGATATGGTTTTCCACTTTTCTTTAGCTCATCATATTCTTTTGCTCTTTGAAAATAGTCTGTAAATACTTGTTCTACACCCATTCTGGTTTGTGGAAATCTAGTGCCATTTGAAGATCTAGATTGTTTTACGTTTTCTCCTAAAGCAAATTTGATAAACTTAGGTGCGTTCTTATACACCATATTTTCAGAAGTTTCACCCCATTTTAATTTGATAATAGCAGATCTACCTCCAATTGGGTTAGCAGAGCCATGCAATAATTGCGCTGAAGTAACTCCACCAGCTAAATTTCTATAGATGTTCATGTCAGCAGGGTTTATATCATCTTCTTCAGTAACTTCAGCAGAAGAGTTTTGACCGCCTTCGTTTACATCAAACAAGGCAATATGTGTATGTTCATCAATAATACCAGCAGTTAAATGTTTACCAGTTGCATCAACAATTTTTGCTCCACGTGAGCTTAAGTTTTTTCCTATTTGAGCAATTTTTCCGTCTTTTAATAATACATCAGTATTTTTTAAAACTCCTTCTTTTTCACTTGTCCAAACTGTTGCGTTTTTAAATAGAATTGTTTCTTGCTCAGGTTTAGAAGTAAACCCATAACCAATATTCGGATACGTTACCGGAACCACAACTGGAGTAGAAGTCTTTGGTTTTTTCTTTTCATCTTCTTTCTTTTTTACAGCATTATTTTTTATTGCTGTCCAAGAAGATTCATTTCCATATTCGTCAACGACAGTACCAGAAAAATTATTTTTATTAGCATCTAAAGTTCCAATAAAACGAGTAAATTTAGAATCATCATTTTGATTATTTAGTGTAATTGAAACCCAATTATCTTTAAAAGAAAATTTAGATTTTAAAGGTGTAGCTCCGCTTTTTAAAGTTCCTTTTTGAGAATCTGTATCTCCAGAAATAGTAAGGTCTAAGTTTTTATTGTCATAAGATAACGTGTAATCTCCGCTTGCATCAACTGCATTCATATCAGAAATTACATGTTTATTTCCTTGAACCCAATTTTCGTAAATTTTAGTTTTACTATCAAAGATAGCTCCAGAAGTAATTAAAAAATTAGCATAACTACCGTTTTGTAATGTTCCAATTTCTGATGATTTTCCTAAAATTTTAGCAGGAATTATTGTTAATGCTTCTAAAGCTTTTGTTTCATCTAAACCATATTGAATGGCTTTTTGAATGTTTTTTTGAAAATCGGTAAGCAATTTTAATGTATGGGTCGTAATTGTAAAATTTACATTGTTATTAGCTAAAACTGCTAAGTTTGATGGTTCTTGATTCCATCTACGCATATCACTTAACTCTAATTCATTTGCTAAATATGGATTAGAAACATCATACGTATTTCTAAAATTAACAGGAACAATCATTGTTGCGTTCATTTTTTTAATTTGCTCAATATCTTCATATTCATAGCCAGAACCAACAAAACTAAATTGAACTCCGCTTTCGTCACCAACTTTATCCACTCTAATAGCATTTAAATTAGACCCTCCAGCATCAAAAATTTGAGTTAAATTTTTGTTTGCAATTAAGGCTTCTAAAGACATGTCTTTATTTTTAGCATTTCCGCTTTCATACCATTCTGCATCCATGTATACTTGTCTTAATAAGGCAGTTTTACCCATAAATGAACTAGGATAAGCTTGTTTAGACATTTTGCTTTTATGTAAAGAAAAGTAGTTTGCAGATTTGGTATCTAAGATTCTGTAGGCATCAGAAGAATTAGCATTTAAAGCAACTAAAACTCCATTTCCGCTAATTATTCCATCATATAAATGTGTGTTTACAACTCCAAACCCAGCTTTTAGTAAATCAGTTGCTTTTTTAGTATCAAAAGTAAAGCTGTCAAAAGCGTCTGTTTCTGGTCTGATATGATCATTCCAATAATAACCTTCTCTATTAGCTTCGTATTGTCTATCATTATCAGAACTTTTTGGCGGAGTCGGATTTTTAATTCCGAAATCAGAATACACTTCTATAAAAGAAGGATAAATTGTCTTTCCTGATAGATCTACGATTTTAGCTCCATTAGGAATACTAACATGTTTACCAACCAAAACAACTTTGCCATCTTTTACAAGTAAAGTTCCTTTGTTGATAATTTGTGTTGGTGTTACATAAATTTTTGCATTGGTAAAAGCTACAGTTGTATTTTCTGTAGTCTTAACACCAGAATTTGTTGGAAAATATTCTTGAGCTTGTACAACCAAAGTTGACAAAAACAAGAATAATAGTAGTGTTTTTTTCATTAGTTAAGTTTGTTTTAGTTTATAAATTTATTGAGAACAGAGTTATTAATATGAAATTAAAAGTGTTTTAACATAATTTTAAGATTATAAATCTTTTTTTGAATCCTCAAAATAACTGATAATTAAATCAACTACGTAATTGTAAGATTGTATTCCGTTTGCTTGATTATTGGATTTTAAATAAGAATTATATCCTTTTTTGATAAAAGGCTCAATCGGATTTCTATATTGATTCCAAAATTCTGAGCTTTCTTTAAAATCAATTAAAACGCCTTTATTTACAGTATTTATAAATGTATTGAAAATTTCTTTATCATGTTTTTTAACTTCAGAAATTAAATAACTAAAAGCCATTCTGTATGCAGCATATTTAAAATAGAGATCATCATTTGATAGCGCTGCTAAATAGCCAACAAAGTTAGCTTCATTTTCTGCTGCAATTCCTAATTGATGTGCCATTTCATGACAAATCGTAGTAGGATATCCATTTATTGGAATCATATCGTTTACTTGTGCTTCTCCAGTCAAAGGATTAAAATATCCTGATGTTCCGTTATAGGTTTGAATTAAACTCATTAATGAACTTTTTACAGATTTAAAACTATAGGTAAATTGTGGATATTCATAGGTCAAGTTTATATATCCAGAAATAGCTTTCTGATACATTTCATTTTGAGAATACGGATTTTTAACTTTTAAAGAATCATTATTTGTAATTAAAAGTTGTGTTTCATTTAAGTGTTTTATAATATTTTCTGAAACTTGGGTAAGTTGCTCTGTTGTATATTTTGTTTTCGAAAAACCTAGGTTTTTAGCCAATGGCTCTCTAAAGTAATTGAATCCCCAAAACCAATAAAAACAACTATAAAGAATTGAAATAAAAGCAATTGCTTGTAGCAGTTTTGATTTTAAATTTTTAAATTTATCTTTAAATAAACGATAGACAAATCGAAGAATAATAAAAAGTAAAACTCCAATTAAAAAATCACCAACAGAAAAAGGAATCCATCCAAAAAGAAAACGTAATAAGACACTTGAAAAACGGTAAATTCCGTTTGAGTAATATTTTTCAATTACGCTAGGATATTTACTAATCAACTGCACAAATACAATTTGAAAAGCAAATAAAAAAGTAAGAAAAATATGAAGCTTTTTGTTTTTCATCGTATCAAAAATAAAGAAATAAATGAATCTTGAGGTGTTATTAACAGGTTAATAACATTTTAGTGAACAAAATTTGTGTATAAAGAAATAAAAATTTCAGATTAAAAGTATCAACCTAAAAAACTACATTTGTTATTATGGAGGAAATAAAGTCTTTACAAGTTAAAAAAGTAGATAAAGCTAGAATTATTAGCTTAGAAAAAGGAAAGATACCACCACAAGCATTAGATTTAGAAATTGCTGTTTTAGGAGCAATGATGATTGATAAAAAAGGAATTGACGATGTAATAGATATTTTACATTCAGAGGCTTTTTATGATAGAAAACACCAAGAAATTTATAGCGCGATTTATACGTTGTTCCAAAATTCTGAACCCATAGATTTACTTACAGTTTCTCAGCAATTAAGAAAAGAAGCGAAGTTAGAAATGGTTGGTGGAGATTTTTACCTAATCAACTTAACACAGAAAGTAGCTTCTTCTGCAAATATAGAATACCATGCACGTATTATTTTACAAAAATATATTCAGCGTAAATTAATCTCTATTTCTAGTGATATTATAGAAACTGCTTATGATGAAACTGTAGATGTTTTTGACTTGTTAGATTTAGCAGAAGGAAAACTATTTGAAGTTACACAAGGAAACCTTAAAAAAGGTTCTGAAGGCGCAGGAGATTTAGTAAAACAAGCTTTAAAGAAGATTCAAGATATTTCTAATCAAGATGGAATGAGCGGTTTAGAAACCGGTTTTGCAAAATTAGATGCATTAACTTCTGGTTGGCAACCCTCAGATTTAATTATTATTGCTGCACGTCCTGGTATGGGAAAGACTGCTTTTGTAATTTCTATGGCTAAAAATATGGCGATAGATTTCGGTCATCCAGTTGCATTATTCTCATTAGAGATGTCTTCGGTACAATTAATTACTCGTATGATTTCTTCTGAAACAGGATTAACTTCAGAAAAACTACGTAAAGGGAATTTAGAAGCACACGAGTGGGAGCAATTAAATGTAAAAGTAAAAAAATTATCTGATGCACCTATTTTTATTGATGATACACCATCACTATCTATTTTTGATTTACGCGCAAAAGCACGAAGATTGGTTTCTCAACATGGCGTAAAAATTATTATAGTTGATTATTTACAATTAATGACAGCTGGTGGTTCTGCTGGAAAAGGAGGTGGAAATAGAGAGCAAGAAATTTCTTCTATTTCTAGAAACTTAAAAGCATTAGCAAAAGAATTAGCAGTTCCAGTTATCGCATTATCACAATTATCGCGTGCGGTTGAAACACGTGGAGGATCTAAAAGACCTTTATTGTCAGATTTACGTGAATCTGGAGCTATTGAGCAAGATGCAGATATTGTATCATTTATTTTCCGTCCAGAATATTACGGAGTTACAGAATGGGATGATGACGAGCATACACCATGTGAAGGACAAGGAGAGTTTATTGTTGCAAAACACAGAAATGGTGGATTGGAAAATATTCGTTTAAAGTTTACAGGACATTTAGCGAAATTCTCTGATTTAGAGGAAGGTTTTAGCTCTGAATTCCAATCTAAAATGAATGCCGTTTCTCCAGATCAATTTATCAGTCCAAAAGATGCTTTTGGTATTGAAGATGATGGAGACGATGTACCTTTTTAAGATTTTTTTCATCAAGAAATTTTTACCGTTTTGTCATTCCTGCGAAGGCAGGAATCCATATAAATAAACTTTGTATAGATTCCTGTTTTCACAGGAATGACATTTTTAAGTTATAAAATATGTTAAATACACAATTGCAATAATGGATTTATGTATTTTAGTGCTTCGACAAGCTTAGCATACCATTTTATCAAATGAAAAAACTCCTTTTTATATTCTCTTTTTTACTGATTACCAATTCAGGCTGGGCATCTTTCATTTATATACCAATGAGTGCAGAGAATCAGAAAAATCATTTAAAAGCCTACGGAATTGTCTTTTATTCTCTACAAAACGGCATAAAAGCAAAATGGCTACTCAATTATGATGGTGGTGCATTCTTAATAGAAAACTCAGAACTTATTGAAAAAGAATGTAAGATTCGTGGAGTTTCGTATCAAATTATTTCAGATGCAAAAGCGCAATTGATATTACAAGATATTTCTTCACCATCCAAAAATCAAGAAGCTGTAACGTTGGAAAAAGCGCCAAAAATTGCGGTGTATTCGCCAAAAGAAAAAATGCCTTGGGACGATGCCGTAACTATGGTGTTGAAATATGCCGAAATTCCGTTTGACGTTATTTACGACGAAGAAGTATTAAATGATAAGTTGTTATTATACGAGTGGTTGCATTTGCATCACGAAGACTTTACAGGTCAATATGGTCGTTTTTACGGTAGTTTTAGAGCGGAACCTTGGTATATTGAAAGTAAATTGAGAGCAGAAGCGCTGGCTAAAAAATTGGGATATGAAAAAGTATCCGAAGAAAAATTAGCGGTCAGTAAAAAAATTAGAGATTATGTAATTGGTGGCGGATTTATGTTTGCTATGTGTTCTGCAACCGATAGTTTTGATATTGCATTATCCGCAGAAGGTGTTGATATAGCAGAATCTATGTTTGATGGAGATTCGTCAGAACCTAATTATCAGTCTAAAATAGATTTTAATAAAACCTTTGCGTTTGAAAATTATACATTGGAAAGAAATCCGACTACATACGAGTTTTCATCTATCGATATGACAGGTAAACGTAGAATTCCGAAAACGTCAGATTATTTTTATTTACAAGAGTATTCTGCAAAATGGGATCTAGTTCCAACTATGTTAACGCAAAACCACACACAATTGGTGAAAGGTTTTATGGGACAAACTACTTCTTTTGATAGAAGTACGGTAAAACCAACGGTATTGGTTATGGGAGAAAATAAAGTGAATAGAGAAGCACGTTATATCCACGGAACTAAAGGAAAAGGAATGTTTACTTTTTATGGGGGTCATGATCCGGAAGATTATCAACACAGAGTTGGAGACCCAAAAACCGAACTAGATTTACATCGAACATCACCAGGATATCGTTTAATCTTAAATAATGTGTTATTTCCTGCAGCTAAGAAAAAGGAGCAAAAGACATAAGTATCTAAGTTGCTTTTTAATTTATCAGTTCGAGTGATTCAGATATAATCTAAATTGTATAGAGAACAATTGATTGTACTATTTTCTATCATATCAAGCAGAGTCGAAGTAAAAAGAAAATAGTAAAACAACATTATTTTCATATTCTTAATAACTTCTTATTTATGTCAATAAAAAGGTAAAAATGCCATTGCCAAATCGTATTTAAAAAAGTACTTTTGTCAGCAACAAACAAAACACAGATGTCTACAACAGTACAACGCCTAGAAATTTTCACCCAACAAGTTCGAAGAGATATTTTACGCATGGTTCATGCAGTAAATTCAGGTCATCCAGGAGGTTCTTTAGGGTGTGCAGAATTTATTACTTGTTTATATCAAGAAGTAATGGATTATTCTACAGATTTTAAAATGGACGGAATAAATGAAGATTTATTCTTTTTATCTAATGGTCATATTTCACCAGTTTTCTATAGTGTTTTAGCGCATACAGGATTTTTCAACATTGAAGAATTAGCAACATTTAGAAAATTAAATTCACGTTTGCAAGGACATCCAACGACACATGAAGGCTTAGAAGGAGTTAGAATTTCTTCTGGTTCTTTAGGACAAGGAATGAGTGTTGGAATTGGAGCTGCACAAGCAAAAAAACTAAACAACGATTCGCATTTAGTATATACGTTGCATGGTGATGGCGAGTTGCAAGAAGGTCAGAACTGGGAGGCAATTATGTATGCGTCAGCAAAAAAAATTGATAATATAATTTCTACTATTGATTTAAACGGAAAGCAAATTGACGGAGCAACAGATGATGTGTTACCAATGGGAAGTCTCAAAGCAAAGTTTGAAGCTTTTGGCTGGGATGTGTTAGAAGTAGAAAAAGGAAATGATATTGCGTCGATTTTAGAAGGTTTAGCAGAAGCAAAATCTAGAACAGGAAAAGGAAAACCAGTGTGTATTTTATTACATACAGAAATGGGTAATGGAGTAGATTTTATGATGCATACACATGCTTGGCACGGAAAAGCGCCGAATGATGAGCAATTGGAGAATGCGTTGGCTCAAAATCCAGAAACGCTGGGAGATTATTAATGCTGAACTCGTTTCAGTATCTTTTGAATAGATAAAAGGAAGCCTGTATAAAATGTACAGGTTTTTTTATTTGTCATAGCGAAAATATTGAAGCAATCCGATAAAGTGAAACTGCAATTATAATATTACTGACTAATTGATAGATTTCTCAATCATAAAAAATTCATTTCTAAATGATAATTACTTTTTTTATTTTTTTATTTAGAACTAAAATGTAAGAATAGTTTTACTTTTACAACTAAACTAATTGAAGTTTAATAACTTCATTTTTTAAATCATTTAATCTTTCAATAATTAATATGAAAATAGGTATTGTTTGTTATCCAACTTTTGGAGGTAGTGGAGTCGTTGCAACAGAATTAGGAATGGCATTAGCAGATAATGGTCATGAAGTCCATTTTATTACATATAATTTACCTGTTCGATTGGATTTTATTTCTCATAATTTACATTTTCATGAAGTAGTAATAGAGGAATATCCATTGTTTCAATATCAACCATACGAATTGGCCTTATCAACAAGAATGGTAGAAGTTGTAGTAAAATATCAATTAGATATTTTACATGTACACTATGCAATTCCACATGCATATGCAGCCTATATGGCAAAGCAAATGCTAAAAGAAAAAGGAATAGACATTAAAGTTGTTACCACTTTACATGGAACAGATATTACCTTGGTTGGAAGTCATCCAACCTATAAAACCGCAGTAGAATTTAGTATCAACAATTCTGATGTAGTTACTACAGTTTCTAAAAGTTTAAAAGAAGATACCTTACGTCTTTTTAATATTAAAAATGAAATTCATGTAATTCATAATTTTATTGATACCACTAAATATGAAAAAGCACATGGGCGAGAATGTCAGAGAATTGCTTTGGCAAAACCAACCGAAAGAATTTTAACTCATATTAGTAATTTTAGACCCGTAAAAAGAATTGAAGATGTAATTAAAACTTTTGAAATTGTACATCGAACAGTTCCTAGTAAATTGTTAATGGTTGGCGATGGTCCAGAAAGAAGAAATGCTGAGTTATTAGCAAAAAAATTAGGTATAAAAGACGATGTTTTATTCTTAGGAAACAGTTCTGAAGTAGCTGAAATCTTATGTTATACAGATGTGTTCTTATTACCTTCTAAAACAGAAAGTTTTGGTTTGGCGGCTTTAGAAGCAATGGCGGCAGAAACAGCTGTAGTTTCTTCAAATTCTGGAGGTTTACCAGAAGTAAATGTTGATGGTATTACAGGTTATTTAAGTAATGTTGGCGATGTAGAAGACATGGCGAAGAATGTATTAAAAATTGTAAAAGACGATGCTACGTTATTACAGTTTAAACAAAATGCAAAAGCGCATACAAAACAGTTTTCTATAAGAAATATCTTACCTGTGTATGAAGATATTTACGAGTCTCTAAAAGTAAAAGTGAATTAAGAATTATAAAACTGAATACTTTTTATAATTAACTCTGTAGAAACTTTACAATCTATTTTTGTTTGTTCTAAATTAGTTAGCAACACAAAATTAACTTGTCCGCTAACATTTTTTTATCGTGTTTAAGCAAATCTAAAATCCCATTAAAATTATCTTCTAAGATTTGAGTTTTTCCGTAAATAGAAATAATTAGTTGTTTTATGTTTTCTAGTTCTTCTTTTGGAAACCCTAGCAATTCAGCAGATAAAAAACACTCAACAACCATTCCTATTGCAATTGCTTCTCCGTGTGTTAAATTTTCTTTATCCTTAGATTCTAAGAAATAAGATTCTACTGCATGACCAATGGTATGACCGAAATTTAAAATTTTACGCAGGTTTTGTTCTTTAGGATCTTGTAGAACAACTTCGTTTTTAATTTCTATAGAACGATGAATTAACTCGGTAATATCTAAATTTTCTGTATTTTTAATGTTATCATATAAACTCACATCATAGGTCAATCCATATTTAATGATTTCTGCAGTTCCAGATCAAATTTCTCTTGGCGTAACTGTTTCTAAATACCCTGTATCAACAAGTACCATTTCAGGATTTGCAAACAAACCAATTTGATTTTTTAACACACCTAAATCAACGCCAGTTTTTCCGCCTACAGAAGCATCAACCATACTTAATAAGGTTGTCGGAATATTAACAAAATCAATTCCACGTTTAAAAGTTGCCGCTACAAATCCGCCTAAATCTGTAATAACTCCGCCACCCAACGTAATCAATAAACTTTTTCTATCGGCATTTAATTCGGTTAAAACATTCCAAACTCCAGTACAAGTTTCTAGGTTTTTGTTTATTTCACCAGATTCAATTTCTATAAGTTCAATTGGACAAGTAGCTACTAATTTTGGAATAAATTTTCCGTAACAATATTCATGCGTATTTTCATCCACCAAGATAAAAATAGAAGAGTATGATTTTGAAGCTATTAATGTATTTAATTCTGCATATCCATTTTCCTCAAAATGAACAAAATACGTTGCTGCTTTAATTGATTTCATAAGTTGCACTTTGTAGTTGCAAATTAAGTAGAAAAAATTGAAATAGTTACACATTAAAACTATCTTTGTTAACACAAATTACAAGTGTTTATCTATGAAGCTTTTTGAAAATACGGAAGTAGCATTCTCTTTAAAATCTGATTCTCAATTAGAACGTGCTTATTTTTTATTTAAAATGATACAGAACCAACCAATGGTTCGTATAGGGACTGCGGTTACAAACTTTGCGTTAAAAGCACATTTACCAGTAGAAGGTTTAATTCGTTCAACCGTTTTTGATCATTTTTGTGGTGGCATAACAGAAGAAGATTGTATTCCAAATATAGATAATATGTACACCAAAAAGGTACATTCAATTTTAGATTATTCTGTAGAAGGAAAAGAAACAGAAGATCAGTTTGATGATGCGTTACAGAAAACGCTAAAAACCATAGATTTTGCAAAAGAAAAAGAATCAATTCCCTATGCAGTTTTTAAACCAACAGGATTTGGGCGTTTTGGATTGTATCAAAAAATAACAGAAGAGAAAGAATTAACTGTTAATGAGAAATCTGAATGGTTACGTGTTGTAGAACGGTATCATACCGTTTGTAGAGTTGCCCTAGAAAAAGATGTTCCTTTATTAATTGATGCAGAAGAAAGTTGGATGCAGGATGCAGTAGATAATTTAATAGAAGAATTGATGGAAATTTATAACGCCAAAAAAGCCATCGTATTTAGTACATTGCAAATGTATCGTCACGATAGATTTAAGTATTTAAAAGAATTGCATCAAAAGGCGCATCAAAAAGGATATCATATTGGAATGAAAATTGTTCGTGGTGCATATATGGAAAAAGAACGTGAGCGTGCAGCAGAAAAAGGATATGAATCACCAATTTGTAAAGATAAACAAGCAACAGACGATAATTACAATGCAGTGATTGTTTATATGATGGAGCATCCAAACATGGCATTGTTTGCAGGAACACATAACGAAGAAAGTTCTTTTTTAGTAATGGATTTGATAAAAAAACACAATATACAACCAAATGATATGCGTGTATGGTTTGGTCAATTATACGGAATGAGTGATCATATCAGTTTTAATTTAGCGAAAGAAGGATATAATGTTGCTAAGTATTTGCCTTTTGGTCCAGTTAGAGATGTAATGCCTTATTTAATTAGAAGAGCAGAAGAAAACACTTCTGTTGCTGGACAAACAAGTAGAGAACTTGGATTGATAAAATTAGAAAAAAAACGCAGGAAACTATAGTGAGTACTACCATTCAAGAAATAAAAGCAAGTATTTATAAAAACAAAAAACGACTAGCTAAAGAACTGCGAGAAAGTAAAGAATTACTTTCACTATTAACAAAATCTACTCATAAAAAACTAACACCAGAAGAAAAAAAGAAAGTAAAAAATCAGCTGTTAGATATTTGTAAAAGTATTCCTGCCTTAGCCGTTTTTATGCTTCCTGGTGGAGCACTTTTATTGCCGCTTTTAATTAAATTGATTCCAGATATCCTACCAAGCTCATTTAGAGAAGATTCCATAGATATCGACCTTAAATAAAGAGAGAAAAGTATTCAACTTTTAACTCATTAAATTCCAATTTAAAACATTAGTTTTGCAGCTTCAAAATAAGCAAGTATGCAATCAATTAGAAATATCGCTATTATAGCCCACGTAGATCACGGAAAAACAACGTTGGTAGATAAAATTATCGACCAAGCAAAAATCTTAGATGATCGTAAAGAACGCACTGATTTGTTATTAGATAATAACGATTTAGAACGTGAAAGAGGAATTACAATTCTTTCCAAAAATGTTTCTGTTAATTATAAAGGTGTAAAAATCAATGTAATTGATACTCCTGGTCACGCCGATTGTGGTGGAGAAGTAGAACGTGTATTAAAAATGGCGGATGGTGTATTATTATTAGTTGATGCTTTTGAAGGACCAATGCCACAAACTCGTTTTGTACTAGGAAAAGCACTAGAATTAGGATTAACGCCAATTGTAGTTGTAAATAAAGTAGATAAAGTAAACTGTACGCCAGATTTAGTGCACGAAAAAGTGTTCGATTTAATGTTTGCTTTAGAAGCAACAGAAGAGCAATTAGATTTTGTGACTATTTATGGTTCGGCTAAAAATGGTTGGATGAGTACAGATTGGCAAGATCCAAAAGATGATATTCTTGATTTATTAGATGCCGTAATAGAATCTATTCCAGAAGCTCCATACAGAGAAGGAACCCCACAAATGCAAATTACTTCGTTAGATTTTTCTGCTTTTACAGGAAGAATAGCAATCGGACGTATATATAGAGGAGATTTAGAAGAGAATAAAGATTACATGCTATGTAAAAGAGATGGTTCTACAAAAAAAGTTAGAATTAAAGAATTACATGTTTTTGAAGGAATGGGAAAAGTAAAGGTTTCTAAAGTAAGAAGTGGAGATATCTGTGCAATTACAGGTATTGAAGATTTTGAAATTGGAGATACAATTGCTGATATTGAAAACCCTGAAGCATTACCAAGAATTGAAGTAGATCAACCTACAATGAGTATGTTATTTACCATTAACAATTCGCCTTTCTTCGGTAAAGAAGGAAAATATGTAACTTCTCGTCACTTGCGTGACAGATTATTTAAAGAATTAGAGAAAAACTTAGCATTAAAAGTTGAAACAACAGATAGTGAAGATAAATTCACCGTTTTTGGACGTGGAGTTTTACACTTATCTGTATTGATTGAAACCATGCGAAGAGAAGGATATGAATTACAAGTGGGAAGACCACAAGTAATTATCAAAGAAATTGATGGTAAGAAACATGAACCAATGGAAACATTGTCTATTGATGTTCCTGAAGATGTTGCTTCTAAAGCGATTAATTTAGTATCTCTTAGAAAAGGAGATTTATTGATAATGGAACCTAAAGGAGATTTACAACATTTAGAGTTTACAATTCCTTCAAGAGGATTGATTGGTTTGCGTAATAAAATTTTAACGGCAACTGCAGGTACAGCAATTATCAACCATAGATTTAGTGAATACGGACCTTATAAAGGTGATTTTACCGAAGATATTAAAGGAGCAATCGTTTCTTCTGCGGCAGGTAAAGCAACTGCGTATGCAATTGATAGATTACAAGATAGAGGACGTTTCTTTATTGATATCAACCAAGAAATTTATATAGGACAAGTTGTTGGAGAAAATAGCAAGTCTGAAGATATGGCAGTAAACCTTATAAAAGGAAAGCAATTAACTAACATGCGTAAATCTGGAACAGATGAAGCAATGAAAATTGCTCCAAAAACAGATTTTTCTTTAGAAGAAAATATGGAATACATTAAAGGAGATGAGTATTTAGAAGTAACTCCTGAGAGTTTACGTATGCGTAAAATTGTTTTTAAAGGATAATTTTATGCTGAACTTTTCAGTATCTCATTGTCATTTCGACCGTAGGAGAAATCTCATTAAATAAAATATAAAAGCTCAAGTGTAAAACTTGAGCTTTTTTTATAATTAATCCTTATTATCTTTGCCCTATGAGTGAATTTAAAGATTTTTTTGAAGCAATTCAACAAAGCATTGTAAATAATGAGTTTGTAAAATTAACCTTAAGCAAACCTATTAGAAAAAGTGAAGGCTTATTAAATGTTTATGTTCGCTTATTAGTGATTGATGGTAAAGAAATATTCGAATTCAAATATCGTTATGCAGCGGATAATAAATTCAAGAAATTTTCTTTAAACGAGGCAATGTCTGAACTAGAAAAATTGCTACTAGAAACTTTTAGAACAGGGACATTATTTACGTTGAGTTACGATTTATTGGTACTAGTTTCTAAAAAGAAACAAGTTTCTTGCAGAGATACTGCACCTAGTTTTAAAAATAAATTACCAGAAATTTCAAGAGAATAAAAAGCAGCTTTTATATAAGTGTTTCGCTAA
>Ga0105053_10006380_pt1 | contig 16282 bp, 16 predicted proteins | sample BON01_FD_78093 | JGI IMG/M metagenome (GOLD analysis project Ga0105053, IMG submission 78093) | Freshwater microbial communities from Lake Bonney liftoff mats and glacier meltwater in Antarctica - BON-01 | ecosystem: Environmental > Aquatic > Freshwater > Ice > Glacier meltwater | place: Lake...
CGGCAACTTCATAACCCAAATTGGCCAAAATGGCCGTGGCCACCGAGCCCACACCACCGGCAGCGCCAGTTACCAAAACCGGCCCCTGCCCCGGCTTTAGCCCATGTGCTTCTAGCGCCATTACCGCCAGCATGGCCGTAAAACCAGCCGTGCCTACGGCCATGGCTTGGCGCGTCGTTAGGCCCGCAGGCAAGGGCACCAGCCAATCGGCATTTACCCGCGCCTTTTGGCTGTAACCACCCCAATAGGCCTCACCCACGCGCCAACCGGTTAGCACAACCTTATCGCCGGGCGCATAGCGGGCATCTTCGCTGGTCTCAACCGTTCCGGCAAAATCAATCCCCGGAATATGGGGGTAGTTGCGCACCAAACCGCCACCCGGCCCAATGCACAAACCGTCTTTGTAATTCACGGTGGAATAATCCACCGCCACGGTTACATTGCCCGCTGGCAAATTGTCCATTTCCAATGTGGTAACCGCAGCATGGGTTTTACCTTCATCGTCTTTGCTAACCTGTAAGGCTTTGAAACTCATCATATTCTCCTGATTTAGGCGCGCAGCCGCGCCCGTAATTGAAACTTTTGAATCTTCCCAGTGCTGGTTTTCGGCAATTCCTCAAACCGCACCGCTTTGGGGCATTTGAACCCGGCCAACCGTTCGCGGCAAAAGGCGATAATCTCAGCCTCGGTCACGCGCGCTCCTTCGCGCAATTCAACAAAGGCGCAGGGCACCTCGCCCCATTTGGCATCCTCCATCGCCACAACTGCCGCCAAGGCGACTGCCGGATGGCGAAATAAAACGCCTTCCACCTCAACCGAAGATATATTCTCACCACCTGAAATGATTACGTCTTTCAGCCGGTCACGGATTTTGATCTGCTCACCGGGGTATTTAACTGCCCCGTCACCCGACCAAAACCAACCATCCTTAAATGCCTTATCCGTGGCCGCTTGGTCTTTGTAATAGCCTGACATGACAACATTGCCGCGGATCACAATCTCACCCTGCACCTCGCCATCATCTGGCACGGGCAGCCCTGTTTTCAAATCAAGCACATCTACGGCCTCAAGCATGGGAAACCCCACGCCTTGGCGCGCGGCCATTTCGGCTTGCTGCTCAATGGGCAAATCATCCCATCCGTCACGCACAATGCACTGGGTCACATGGCCATAGGTTTCGGTCAGCCCGTAAACATGCATCACGTCAAACCCTAGCGCGCGCATCTTTTCCAAAACGGCGGCAGGCGGCGGCGCGCCAGCGGTAAACGCATGCACCACATGGTCAAACCCGCCCTTCACACCATCCGGCGCTTCGGCCAGCATTTGCATAATAATCGGCGCGGCCCCAAAATGGGTAACCTTATGCGCGCGGATCGCGTCATACATTTTTACCGCCGTGGTATCGCGCACAAACACCATACGCGCGCCCACAATCGCCATCGCCCAAGGGTGGTTCCACCCATTGCAATGGAACATCGGCACTATTGACATATAGGTCGGGCGCTGCGGCACAGTCCAACCAGCGACAGTGCCAAGTGACATCAGATATGCCCCGCGATGATGGCAAACCACCCCCTTAGGCCGCCCCGATGTGCCCGAGGTATAGTTGAGCGAAATCGCCTGCCATTCATCCACCACCGGCACCCCGGCATAGGCCGTATCGCCCGAAGCAATCAGCGCTTCATAATCATCACCACCAAAACCAGGCGCGCTCCCAGCCTGCTCATCAATAATATCCACCACCGGCAATTCGCGCCCCATCAGGGCAAATGCGGCGCGCAGCAAGGGCGCAAAGGTCGCGTCGCACAGCACCAACTTGCTGTCGGAATGGTCCAGCATATAGGCGATGGTCTCCGCCTCCAGCCGGGTGTTTATGGAATGCAACACCGCGCCTGCCAGCGGCACGGCGAAATGGCATTCAAACATTTCCGGTATATTTGGGCAGATTATTGTAACTGTATCGCCCAACCCAATACCGCGCGCGCGCAGCGCATCGGCAAAGGCATGAATGCGCCCTTCGACCTGCCCCCAGCTAAACCGCCTTGTGCCATAAATGACCGCTTCATCATCGCGGTACATCCCCGCCGCACGGCGCAAAAATGAAAGCGGCGACAGCGCTACAAAATTGGCATCGCACCGGACTAAAGCTTCGTAATTCTGGCGCATACTATTTCTTCCGCAGGGTTAGGTTGCTGGTTTCAAATCGCGCATTAAATCGGGGCCAAAGGGCATATCCGTATCACCAGGCCTCTGGCCAGCCGCGGTTAACATAGCATGAATTTGCCCACGGTGATGCGTTTGATGGTTAAACATATGTATATACAAAAGCGCTTTAGGCTTAGACATTTCGCGCCCTGATGCGCCCGAATACCACGTCAAATCACCGGCCATATCGTCGGGGGTTAGCCCCTCCGCCCAGCATTCAATCCGCGCATCTAGCGCCATCCGCTGCACTTGCCATTCAGCCAAATTACCCACCAAACTTGTGCTATGCGCAATCCCGCCTTCAGGGGCCACGCCACCCTCAAACCGCGACATCCAAATCAGATCGCCCCATAACAAATGGCTTGCAGTTTTGAGGAGCGATCCGAAAAACGCCCCTCGATCTGCGAACAATTCCGCCGGGCTAAGCGCCGCCATAGCCACCGCAATCTGGTGGTTTTGCCAGCTATTATAGCGGGCCATAACTTGCGCATAGTCCGGCGTAATCATCATGCTCTCCTCGTTTGGCCCTTAGTTCGGACCATGCCAATCAATCTGGCAAATCTCGGCGCTGCGACCGTCAAAATCCCATACACGGCCATAGGCGCGCACGCGGCTTTTCAGCGCATGGGCCACGGTAATATCCGGCCCCATCCAATATTCGGTATTGGTCACAACAACATCATTGCCACCAGCCCCGGCAATCGGTTCAATCTCGCCGACAATCTTTTTGCCCACGGCCAAACGGCGCTTTTTGCCTTCGGTTTCATACGAAACCGGCGCACGCTCTGCACCCAAAAACTCACTGACGAGCATTTTGAACAAGCCTGTGGTGCCGCGCGCCGCACCGCTAAATATGGCAACCAACCCGTCATAGGCTTCAGCGCTTGCGCGCTCATCAATAAACGCCGCCGCTTTCCAATTGCCGCGCCCCATATTGCCGGGAATATCCATCAGCAGGCCAACGTTCAGCCCCTTTAGGCTGGCATCGCCATATTGGCCGTCGTCAATCCGAATGCCAACCCAAGCTTGGCAATAGCCCTCGGTGGGTGGGTGTTTACCAAGGCTCACAACGCAGGGGCAAAACACCGTGCAATTGCAGTTCAAAATTAACTCACCCTTAATGGTCCAAGGCACTGTGCCCATTGCGCCGTCTGCCATGTTATCCTCCTATGGCCGTAAAGCCAGCACCAGCCAATAAGGCCAGCCCCAGCGGGATTGTAATGCGCCGCCCAATTTGCGGCAATTTCTCTAGTGTCATAAGAAGCGTCGCCAAGCCCATCCAAATCAGGCTCATCGCGCCGCCGATTAAACCCAGCGCCATGAGCGCCCAGCAACAGCCAAGGCATATTGCCCCCAGCCGCAGGCCCATACGCGCGGCACCGGTTAGGCCCGGCTGCCAAGCCCCCATAAAAAACGTCAGCGGCGCGCGGCATTTGCTTAGGCAGCCTTCCTTGATCGGGCTAAATTGGTATAACCCGGCCAGCGCCAGCAGCAGCGGTGTGCCCCAGAGCATCGCCTGCCCGCCCAGCCCGGCAAGTGCCAGTTGCAGCCCAGCCGCCACCAGCGCAAAACCCAGCCACACGGCCAAATATCCGCCCACTAGCGCCCAAAACCCACCGCGCGGCACAGCAGCAGTATGGCGCAAATCATCATAGGTGCGCAGCGCAGGCACCAATGTCGGGGCCATCATCGCGGCCCCCATCAGCGCCCACATCGCCACAGCAGGCCAATATCCCGCGCTCTCAACGCCCGCGCGGCATATGGCCAGCCACAGGGGCTGCCCCATCGCGCGGGCCAAGGCCGCCTCTGGCCCTGCCAGGGCGGCAAATAACATCACCCAGGCCGCTAAAATCAGCGCATAAAAAACCAACCAGCGCAGGGCTGGCAGGTTCAATGGGCTGCGAAGGGCGGGGCTGAGCATAGCTGATTCCTTTGGGCCTATAACATCCGCGCTGCACTGGGCGATTGTCAAATGATTAATTGTCTGACATATTAAAACTGCAGGAGGGTTTATGCCCATTAATTATACCGCCATCCGCCGTGATGGTCTCTCGACGCAAATTTCAGATACGCTGCGTGATGCCATTATCGCGGGCGAACTTTCGGCTGACCAGCGCCTGCCATCGGAAACCGAACTGGCCGTGCGCTTTGGCGTATCGCGCCCCACCGTGCGTGAGGCGCTTAAACGCTTAGCCGCTCAAAACCTAATCCGCACACAGCGCGGCGCAACCGGGGGTGCCTTTGTCAACCGGCTCGATTGGGCCGAGGCTTATGATCAGGCCATCACCACCTCCACCCTGCTCATCTCCATGCATGATGTCAGCTTTGAAACCGTGGCCGAGGCTCGCTTCGCCTTGGAGCGCGCCTGCCTTCCACTGGCCATTGCCCGCCGCCCGGCAAGCACTCTGGCCCGCATGCAAACCGAACTGACCCGCCAACAAGATGCCGCGCTGTCCGATGAATCCTTTTGTGCGTCCGATGTCGCCTTCCACCGCGCTTTGGTTGATGCAGCAGGCAACCCCGTTTTGTCATACCAACTCGTCGGTGCGATTGAGGCGATGCAGCCGCTGATGAACATGCTCACCTACCGCGCCCGCGACCGCGCCGAAATTGCCGCCTGCCACCGCGCATTGCTTGACGCGCTCACCGCGCAGAACGAACCCGCCGCCCTTATCGCGCTTGATCGGCTCAGCAGCTATACGATCGGCCTCGGGCACCGCACTGCGGCGGGCGCGGGCGTAAAAACTTCAGCCATTTAGGCGGGCATGCCCTGTTCAATTAGTTTCGCAAAGTAAGAACAGCCCACCGGCAAAAGCTCATCATTAAAATCATATTTTGGATGATGCACCATGGCGCTATCGCCATTGCCTGCCAGAATATAGGCACCGGGGCGGGCCTGCAGCATATAGGCAAAATCTTCACCCGCCATAATCATTGGCGTATCTGTAACCACTCCCGGCGAAATCCCTTCAGCCACCCGCACAGCAAATTCTGTCTGCTCCGGGCTGTTTGCCATCACCGGATAGCCGCGCCGATAGTCAACCTCGGCTGACCCGCCCAGCGCTTCGGCGGTTAGCTTAACAACGGCCTTTATCCGCTGTTCTGCCATGGTGCGCACCTCCGCATCCAAACTGCGCACCGTGCCTTTCATGTGCACCTTTTCAGGGATCACGTTATAGGCGTTGCTTTCCGTTTCAAAGCTGGTCACCGACACAACCAATGACTTTACCGGATCCATATTTCGGCTCACAATGCTTTGTAAGGCCACAACAATCTGGCTGGCAATCAGCGTTGTATCAACGCCGTCATGCGGTTTGGCAGCATGCGCGCCCTTGCCCGTTACATAAAAGTCAAACAAATCCGTCGCCGCGAAAAATGCCCCCGGCCGAATGGCGAATTGCCCAAGCGGAATGCCGGGCCAATTATGCATGCCGTAAATTTCCTGAATACCAAACCGCTCCATCATCCCATCTTCAACCATAGCGCGGCCCCCGGCCCCGCCTTCTTCGGCAGGCTGAAATACCACCACAGCCGCGCCGTTAAAATTCCGCGTTTCCGCCAAGTATTTTGCCGCCCCCAGCAACATGGCCATATGCCCGTCATGCCCACAAGCATGCATCGCGCCGGGGTTTTGTGAGGCATAGGGCAGCCCGGTCGCCTCAGTCATCGGCAGCGCATCCATATCGGCGCGCAGCCCAATCACCCGGCCCGAGCTGACCGTATTGCCATGGATCACCCCCACCACCCCGGTACGGCCAATCCCCTCAACCACCTCATCACAGCCAAATGCACGCAGCTTGTCAGCAACCAGCTTAGCGGTGCGATGCACCTCATACATAATTTCAGGATTCTCATGCAGGTCACGGCGCCACACCGTCATCTCATCATGAAATTCGGCGATACGGTTGATTACGGGCATGTTTAGTCCTTGCAAAACCTGCCGACATTCGCGGGCGGCATTTGGTGTATGCTTTGCTAAACGCGGCCTCGGGTCAACCCGCCATATGCTTGGTTTATTTTGAAAAACCCTGCGGCGACCATTACAAAAATGGCTTTAATTCAACACCATAGCCGCCAAAATCGGGCCCGTGCCGTCTTGCTGCACAATCACCACCCAAGGATCAATGCCCAAATCGCTGGGCGTCAGGCTAATGGTTTGCAGGCCATCCCAATCAGCCGCAACCATCCAGTCGCGCACGATGTTTATATATTCAATTTCGCGCCCGGCATTTTCACCGCGCTCAATGCTCACCGTCGCCCTTGGGATGTAGCGCACCATATAAATTTTGCTCGGCGCAGCCCCGGCAAGCGGACGGATCGTAATCACGGCACGCGTGCCCTGCCGGGTTGCTTCAATTTCGGCCCCAGCCGGGCGTGCCTGCGCCTGTGCTATTTCACGCATGACACTAGCGCGCTGATTCCCGGCCATATACTCGCCGCCATGAATAACCATTTGCGGCGTATAAACCGTGCGTTGGCGCCATGTATGGGCATATAGGCTTTGGCGATGCGAAAAGGCCGGATGCGCAAATTCATCCTTCCAGCCCAAATAATCCCAATAATCCACATGCAGCGCCAGCGCGATCACGTCACGCTGCTCGGACAATTCTTGCAACAACGCATCGGCAGGCGGGCATGATGAACAGCCTTGACTGGTATAAAGTTCAACCACAACCGGGTTTTGGGCCTGCACCGGGGCAGCAAACAGCGCAGCCCAACAGGCCGCAATTATTAGTGGGTTACGCATGGACACATCCGTTTTGGCTTTCCTCATTCATAAGCCAATTGCAGCGCCCATACCAGTCAACCCTTTGCGAGCGGTCGTGATAGCCGCTGTCGGCGCCGCACTTCGATCATCACGCCATTGACCGCGCTATTGGAATCAAGCCAAACATATGCGCGGCACTTCTACCACTGATTGATTATCTGAATGTGATGAAATCTTCCGGTCGCTGTCATCCCAAAAAAACACGCCTACGGGTTCAACCTATTTACGGTCCGTTAACGTTTACAGTTTGTTAATAATGGTGCAGCGGTCAGTGGCAAATCTGGGTTTTACCCGCCCGACCCGCCAACCAAAAATCCGCCCAAAACACCCCCTGTTTTTACAATAAAACACCCCTTAAACGCAAAAAACCGGCCCTTTTAGGCCGGTTTTGCGGTTATATTATTACTTGAAGGGCCGATATTGCCCTTTAAGTTACAGTGTAACCTTAGCTTTTCGCTAGGTCGCGCAGCACGTAATGCAGCACGCCGCCATGCTTGACGTAGTCAATCTCAATCTCGGTATCAATCCGACATTTGAGCGTGATATTCACCACGCTACCATCGGCGCGCGTTATGGTGCAGGGCACCTCGGCCAGTGGTTTCAAATCACCGGAAAGCCCAGTAATATCAACGGCTTCGTCACCCGTTAAGCCAAGCGATTTGCGGCTGTCACCATTCATAAACTCAAACGGAATAACCCCCATGCCAACTAGGTTGGAGCGGTGGATACGCTCAAAGCTTTCGGCAATAACCGCCTTGACGCCCAGCAGGCTGGTGCCTTTGGCCGCCCAGTCACGGCTGGAGCCCGCGCCATATTCAATGCCGCCAAAAATCACCAGCGGAGTCCCCGCCTCAACATAGGCCATCGCGGCATCAAAAATGGCCGCCTGCTTGCCATCGGGGCCGGTTGTATAACCACCCTCAACACCGTCTAACATCTCGTTTTTAATACGAATATTGGCGAATGTGCCGCGCATCATTACCTCATGGTTGCCACGTCGGCTGCCATAAGAATTGAACTCACGCACCGGCACCTGACGGTCCACCAAATACTGCCCAGCGGGCGAGGATTGGGCAAAGGAACCAGCGGGCGAAATATGGTCGGTTGTGACCATATCTCCGAGTATTGCCAAGGGCTTAGCGCCCACAATATCTGTAATCACACCCGGTTCTTTGGACATGTTCTGGAAGTAGGGCGGGTTTTGCACATAGGTGGACGATGCGGGCCAATCATAGGTTAGGCTATCCGGGGTTTCCACCCCCTGCCATTTCTCATCACCCTTGAAAACATTGGCGTATTTCGACAAGAACGCCTCGCGCGTCACGGTGCGCTCCACCAGTTCTGCAATTTCAGCATTCGTTGGCCAGATGTCTTTTAGGTAGACCGGATTCCCATCTTGGTCATTGCCGAGGCTGGCTGTCGTGATATCGACGTTCATGTCACCAACCAGCGCATAGGCGACGACCAGCGGCGGCGACGCAAGGTAGTTTGCACGCACATCCGGGCTAATCCGACCTTCAAAGTTGCGGTTACCCGACAGAACAGACGTTGCGATCAGGTCATAATCGTTGATCGCCTTGGAAATTTCTGGTTCCAGCGGGCCAGAGTTGCCGATGCAGGTTGTGCAACCATAACCAACAAGGTTGAAACCTAACGCATCAAGATCTTTCTGCAGATCGGCAGCCTCCAGATACTCGCTAACAACCTGAGAACCGGGGGCAAGCGAGGTTTTCACCCAAGGCTTGCGGGTTAGACCTTTGGCATGCGCTTTGCGCGCCACCAAACCAGCCCCAATCATGACATAGGGGTTAGAGGTGTTGGTGCAGGAGGTGATAGACGCGATGACAATAGAGCCGTCATGCAACTGGTAATGACCATCCTTGGCCTGCACATAGCCGCGTTTGTGATCGCCATTATCGCCGGGGATGTCGCTCGGTTCGGGCTGACCGCCCTCGCCTTCCCAGCGGCGCAGTTGTTTTTCATTGACGTTCTTCTCGGCCCGCTGTCCGGTAACATATTTACCAAAGGTGGCAGCCGCGACGTCAAGTGCTACATAGTCCTGCGGGCGTTTTGGCCCCGAGATTGCAGGCACAACCGTGCCCATATCTAGCCCCAAGGTCGAGGTATAAATCGGGTTGTAATCCGCCCCGCGCCACATACCATTGGCTTTGGCATAGGCCTCGACCAATGCGATCCGCGCTTCATCACGGCCAGTATTGCGTAAGTAGCGCAGGGTTTCATTATCAATTGGGAAGAAGCCACAGGTCGCGCCATATTCGGGTGCCATATTGGCGATGGTTGCGCGGTCCGCCAGCGGCAAACGATCTAGCCCGTCGCCGTAAAATTCGACAAATTTGCTTACAACGCCGTGCTTACGCAGCATTTCCACAACCTTCAGCACAAGGTCGGTTGCGGTCGTGCCTTCGACCATTTCGCCGGTGAGTTGAAAGCCAACAACCTCGGGGATCAGCATCGAAATCGGCTGGCCAAGCATCGCGGCCTCAGCCTCAATACCACCAACGCCCCAACCGAGAACGGCCAAGCCGTTGACCATTGTGGTGTGGCTATCGGTGCCAACCAGCGTGTCAGGATAGGCGACCTCGGTGCCGCTTTGGTCCTTATCGGTCCAAACAGTTTGGGACAGATATTCAAGGTTCACCTGATGACAAATGCCGGTGCCCGGTGGCACAACACGGAAATTGTTAAACGCGCTTTGGCCCCATTTTAGGAACTGATAACGCTCCATATTCCGCTCATATTCGCGGTCCACATTCATTTGGAAGGCACGCGGATTGCCGAATTCATCAATCATCACCGAATGGTCAATGACCAAATCAACCGGGTTAAGCGGGTTGATTTTTTCAGGGTCGCCGCCAAGGCCGATTATGCCGTCACGCATTGCTGCAAGGTCAACCACCGCAGGCACGCCGGTAAAATCTTGCATCAGCACGCGCGCCGGGCGATAGGCAATTTCACGCGGGTTTTTGCCGCCATTTACGGCCCATTGCGCAAAGGCGCGAATGTCATCTTGGGTAACGGTTTTGCCATCTTCAAAGCGCAGCATGTTTTCCAACACCACTTTCAGCGCGGCGGGAAGGCGGGTAAAATCACCCAATCCGGCCTCTTGCGCGGCGGGAATTGAATAATAGGCAACTTCAGCCCCACCGGCCTTAAGGCTGCGGCGGGTCTTGGCGCTGTCGGTTCCAACGGTCACGGTCATTGAAGGCTCCTGATGGATGAATGTGGATGTCACTACCTCATGCCTGAGTTTCACTTAGGCTTCAAGGGCGGCGATGGTTAACTGTGTGCAATTGTATACACTCACAAGCGGCCCGCGTCAAGACGGGGCCAAGCTGTGGCCCTTCCCCCGATTGCGCAAATCCGCTAAGCCCATCATATGGAGCTAAAGGTTACCAATTTATCATGCAATCGTGGTGGGCGCGCTGTGCTGGGCGGGCTTAGCTTTTCGCTGGCGGCTGGGCAGGTGATGTTGCTGCGCGGGCCAAACGGTGTTGGCAAGTCAACCTTACTGCGGGCCTTGGCGGGGCTGGTGCCCTGCACGGGTCAGATCGCCTTGGATGCGCGACAATTGGGGGCCGAGGATTGGGCGGACCAGATCGCCTATGCCGGGCATTTGGACGCCATCAAACCGCAGCTCAGCTTGGCTGAAAACCTTGAATTTTGGGCCGGGGCCTATGGTGGCAATGCGCAAAAAGCTTTGGTAGCGTTTGATCTGATGCCGCTGGCAAACCGGCTGGCCGGGGCCTGTTCGGCGGGGCAAAAACGGCGGCTTGGCTTGGCGCGGTTGGCGCTTTCTGCCCGAACCCTATGGCTGCTCGATGAGCCGAGCACCGCATTAGACAGCGCGGCAACAGCGCTGCTGGCCGCCCAAATTATCGCCCATAGCCAAGCCGGCGGCATGGCGCTTATCGCCACACATACCGACCTGCCGCTTGCAGCCGACACCCTAACGCTGAGCGCGCCAACCCAACCTGAGGATGACCCTTTTCTTGATGGGGCATTTTCATGAGGGCGCTCCTAAGGCGCGATTTACGGCTTGCTTTGCGCACAGGCGGCGGGGCTGGGTTGGGCTTAGCGTTTTTCCTGATCGTGGTCATGCTTATCCCGTTTGGGATTGGGCCTGATACCGCCCTGCTGGCACGCGTTGCCCCCGGCGTATTATGGGTGGCAGCCCTTTTGGCCTGCCTGTTATCTCTCGATCGGTTGTTTCAGGCCGATGCCGAAGACGGCAGCCTAGATATTCTGGCGCTATCGCCCTTGCCGCTGGAAGGCGTCGTGCTGATAAAGGCGCTGGCGCATTGGCTAACAACTGGCCTGCCGCTGGTACTCGCTGCGCCGGTTTTGGCCATCGCGCTAAACCTGCCTGAAAGCGGATATTTGTGGCTGATCGCCTCGCTTGCGGCGGGCACGCCGGCGCTTTCAGCGCTTGGTGCCTTTGCGGCCAGCCTAACGGTGGGGTTGCGGCGCGGCGGGTTGCTGTTGTCGCTGCTCGTTCTACCGCTTTATATTCCAACACTTATTTTCGGGGCGCGCTGTGCCAGCCTTGCGGCCAATGGCAATGACGCCCTGCCCGCCTTTCTCATCCTCGCAGGGCTTTCGCTTGGCACTTTAGCTGTTACGCCTTTTGCCGCCGCAGCCGCGCTGCGTAGCCAGTTGCGCTGAGTCTTTAGCCACCCACATGTGACCGTTTGGCAATTGCGCCGCCAAGCAAGCTCGGCTAGGAATTCCACATGTCTTTTTGGGAATTTGCTAATCCAGCCCGTTTCATGCGCCTTTCGGGGCGGGTTTTGCCATGGGTCGCGGGCGCTACAATACTGTGCCTAAGCGCGGGCCTTGTCTGGGGGTTTTTCCTAACCCCTGACGCGGCGCAATTCGGCTCAACCGTGAAAATCATCTATATCCATGTGCCAAGCGCGTTTTTGGCGATCAACATTTACTTCATGATGTTCGTCACCTCGCTGATTTGGCTGATCCGCCGGCACCATGTATCTGCGCTTGCCGCCAAGGCCGCAGCCCCAATTGGTGCGGCGATGACATTGGTGGCGCTGATTACCGGCGCACTATGGGGCCAGCCGATGTGGGGCACATGGTGGGTGTGGGATCCGCGGCTCACCTCATTTCTGATCATGTTTGTGTTTTATCTGGGTTATCTGGCGCTTTGGGCTGCCATTGAAGAACCTGATAAAGCGGCAGACCTAACGTCAATTTTGGCGCTTGTCGGTTCATTATTCGCGGTTTTATCGCGCTATGCGGTCAACTTTTGGAACCAGGGGCTACATCAAGGGGCCAGCCTGTCGATGGACCGTGAGGAAAACGTTTCTGACATATTCTGGCAGCCTTTGGTGCTGTCTATTATCGGCTTCTTTGCACTGTTCATTTTGCTGTTACTTATTGGCACGCGCACCGAAATCCGGTCACGCCGCCTACGCGCTTTGCAAATGCAGGAGGCTGTGTAATGTGGCCTGACCTTGGAAAATACACCGATACAATCCTTGGCGCTTATGGCGCGGCAATTGTTGTTTTGGCCGCGCTGATTATTGTTTACCTGCGCCGCAATGCCCGCATTCGCCGTGCCTTGGCTGCGGCTGAAGCCCGCAAGGCGGCGCGCTAATGGCAAAGTTTTCGCCGCTTGTTGTGATTCCGCCACTGGCCTTTGCCGGGCTGGCAGCCGTGTTCTATTTCGGCTTAACCCGAGAAGACGCCAGCCAATTGCCAAGCATGTTCATCGGCCAGCCAGCGCCAGCAATGCAGGTAACCAGCCTGCGTGGAGACCTGCCCCCAACCGCAGAAGACCTTGGCGCGCCCGGCGTTAAGCTGGTGAATTTTTGGGCAAGTTGGTGTGGCCCCTGCCGGGCAGAACACCCAAGACTTGAAGAATTAGCCGCTGAAGGCATTGCGATTATCGGGATCAATTACAAAGACCAGCCCGAACAGGCGCTTGGTTTTTTGACTGAACTTGGTGACCCGTTTGCGCTGATCGGGGCTGATAGCAGCGGGCGCACCGGTATTGATTGGGGTATTTACGGCGTGCCGGAAACCTTCGTGATTGATAGTGAGGGCCGAGTTGTGGCCCGCCATGCCGGGCCATTAACGCACGAAATTATTGCACGCATCATCCGCCCAGCCATGGAAAGCGCTGAATAGTTACTCGGGCTTTTCCTCAACAGCATATTTGCTGAACAGGCCCATCTGGCTGAAAATAAACGCAAAACTGGCCAATGGCAGGCCGAAGGTTTTGAAATTCACCCATGTATCGGTATCAAAGCTGCGCCAAATACCTTCATTCGCGATGGCCAGCACCAAAAAGAATAGCGCAAAGCGTTTGGTAAATATCATCCAGCCTTCGGATTGCAGGGGCAGGTTGTCGCCCATCAGATATTCCAAATAGGACTGCCCACGCAGCAGGCCAAAACCCAGCATGCCCGCAAAGGCCAAATACAGGATTGTCGGCTTCATTTTAATGAAGGTAGCGTCTTGGAGCCACAGGGTTAGCCCACCGAAAATGACCACGATCACCGCCGTAATGACGGCCATTTTTGGCAAGTGGCGCGCCACGACCCAGCTATAGGCCAAAGCGGCGAGCGTGACCGGCACAAAGACGGCGGTTGAGAATAGGATTTGCGAAAGCTGGCGCGCCTCGTCGGTTAGGCCCTCCGCAACCGGGGCCATTCGATAGGCAATGAAAAACACAATGATCGGACCGAGTTCGACCGCAAGTTTGCGCCAACCCTTAAGTTCCTGCTTCGCCATTTTAGCCCCCAAATTCTACAATAATTGCGCCCAGTGCAATGGTTGCCATAAGCACGGCACGCACCCAGCCCACAGTTTCTTTCAATACCAGCCAGCCGATAATCGCGGCAATCACGGTTGAGGTTTCGCGCAGCACAGCCGCCTCGCCCACCTTATCCAGCCGTGTCGCCATCATGACCGAGCCGAAAGAGATATAGGCGATTAGCCCGCCAATGAAACCCCGTTTTAATAATCCGCCCAACGGAGGCGGACTGGGCATCGCACGGTAGCGCATGATGCCAAGCACCGGAAATACCAAACCATCAAGGAAGAAAAACCATGCCAAAAAGGTAAACGGGTTGGCCGTAGCGCGGATGCCATACGCATCATAAGTTGTATAAAGCGCTACAAAAAGCCCGGTGATAAAGGCCAGCCCAAGGGCGGCGCGCAGGCGGGGGGCGTCAATATTCACCCGTGTTAGGTTAAACGCTGCAAGTCCAAAAATACCACCAGACAGCGCCAAAACCCCTGCCCATTGCACAGGGGTGAAGGTTTCAGAGAACACGAACCCTGCAGCAATAACCGTAACAAGCGGGCCCGTGCCGCGCACCACCGGGTAAACAACCGTATAGGCACCCCGCGAATAGGCCATGGCCTGAAACCATTTATAGCCGATATGGATAACCATCATGCCCGCGAAAATTGGCCACATATGGGGTTCGGGCCAAGGCACGACGAACAGCGCAAAGGGTGCGGCCATGAGCGCATAATTGGCATCAATCGCGCCGCGCGTTAGCCACGGGTCATACCGGCCCTTTTGCAGCGCGCCAAAGACCGCATGTGAAAACGCCGCCAGCAAGGCCAAGCCCATGGCAACTTGGCGGCCAAGCTCGGTGCCCTCAATGGAGATCAGCCAATCGCTCATTTATGTTTGATACTCGGCGTCTTCACGCCCCGGCCCCAGTTAACGCGCGGGCAAATTCATTGGCGTCAAACGGCGCAAGGTCATCTATCGTTTCACCAACGCCGATCGCGTGGATAGGCAGACCAGTTTGGTCGGCAAGGGCAACCAGAACGCCGCCTTTAGCGGTGCCGTCTAGCTTGGTCATCACAAGGCCGGAAACATTGGCGATTTTGGTGAATTCGCGCACTTGGTTGATAGCATTTTGCCCGGTGCTCGCATCCAACACCAACAGCGTGTTATGCGGCGCATCGGGGTCAATTTTGCGCAAAACGCGCACGATTTTGGCAAGTTCTTCCATCAGATCAGCGCGGTTTTGCAGGCGGCCAGCGGTGTCGATCATAAGTAAATCAGCGCCATCTGCTTTGGCGCGCTGGAAGGCTTCATAGGCAAGGCTGGCCGGGTCGGATCCTTCGGGTGCTGTCATCACTGGCACCCCGGCGCGCTGGCCCCAAACTTGCAATTGCTCAACGGCGGCGGCGCGGAATGTGTCGGCTGCAGCAATGACAACCGTTTTGCCTGCCGCCTTAAACTGGCTTGCAAGCTTACCAATCGTTGTGGTTTTGCCTGAGCCATTGACCCCAACCACCAGCACAACTTGCGGCCGCTTGGGATAAATCGGCATGGGGCGGGCGACGGGGGCCAGGATTTTGGCAACTTCTGCGGCGAGCAGTGACTTAATTTCTTCAGCCCCCAGTTTTTTGCCAAACCGCCCTTCGGCCAATGCGGCGGCGACCTTAAGCGCCGTTTCAACGCCCATATCGGATTGGATCAACAGCTCCTCAAGGCTTTCAAGCATGGCATCATCAAGAACGCGGGCCGTGGTATCGCGCCCCAAAGCGCGGGCCAAGAAGCCGGGTTTTTGCGCGGATATATCTGGCTGGGCAGGCGCTACACCCGTGGTTTCAGCCGGGGCCTCGGCGATGATAGCATCAAGCCCTTCATCAAATTTGGACGAAGACTTGAACAACCGGTCTTTGAGCTTGTTGAAAAATGACATCGAGGGCTCCTACGCTTGGCATTCACCTAATACGCATTGCGACCAGATGGAAGTAGTAGGCTAGACGAGATTGCCCAAACCCACCGCCAAAACCAGAATGCAGACTGTTCTTAGCCGTTGGCGGCGCCCGGATGCTGGGGCATGCGCGTTAGGGGTTAATTACGCACCACTGATCATCGCAGCCGAGGCTGTGATGATCAGCGGTAGGGTTTCATCCATCAGATCTCATCACCAAAATGCTTCATGGTTAGGCGAATGGGGTTTGGGGCTGCCTGCCCAAGCCCGCAAATACTGGCATCGGCCATTGCGACGCAAATTTCTTCGAGCAGCGGTTGGTCCCACTTATCGGCCTGCATCAGCCTTACAGCCTTGCCACAGCCTACGCGGCAGGGCGTACACTGGCCGCAGCTTTCATCCTCAAAAAACCGCAACATATTCAGCGCGGCGGCCCTGGCGGAGTCTTTGTCTGACAAAACAACAACGGCAGCGGAGCCGATGAAGGTGCCATGTGGCTGCAACGTATCGAAATCCAGCGGGATATCGGCCATTGAGGCCGGTAGCAGACCGGAAGACGGCCCGCCAGGCTGGTAGGCCTTAA
>Ga0105053_10006384_pt1 | contig 16274 bp, 14 predicted proteins | sample BON01_FD_78093 | JGI IMG/M metagenome (GOLD analysis project Ga0105053, IMG submission 78093) | Freshwater microbial communities from Lake Bonney liftoff mats and glacier meltwater in Antarctica - BON-01 | ecosystem: Environmental > Aquatic > Freshwater > Ice > Glacier meltwater | place: Lake...
AAAGATTCCTTTCAATAGTATTTAACAGCCGCAGATGGCGAAACAACCGAATGTTTTTTGCTTTCGCTTTTTCGGCTTTGCAGAAGGTGTAGCAATATCTGGATTCGCGGTCTGAAACTTCGGATTGGGCGGAGCACCTTCTACTCTGGATTTAATTACTAGCAATGTAGTCTCGTCGTCAAAAAGTTCGATTTCTTCGATCACAGTATTGTAGGAGTTCTCTAAAATACCTTTGAACTGTGTCAAGGCCATGGAGTCCATCCCAATACCAATCAGCGGACTCGATGGTTCCACATTCTCAATATCACTCTCCAGCAGTCGAGCAACCTCATCTTTCAATGCATCAAGCAATGCCTCTCCACGAAGACCATTCCGAGGTGGATCTTCGATTGGAACTAGAGGAGAAAAATTCGAGTCGTCCGTTAATTCTAATTGAGCATCCTCGTCGTCATTCAACGCACTAGATTCCATGGTCCACCTGAACAATTCATCTAAAGACCCACCTTCCAATGCTTGCCTCACTCTAAATCTACTAATCTTTCCACTTGTTGTCTTAGGAATGGATCTTTCTTTGATGAGAACCACCATATAGGGAGATATTCCATGCTCATTTGTAATACGTTTACGTATCGCTTGAGAAATGGCTTCAGATTCATCAGTATTAGATCGCAACTCTGCAACAATAACCAGTAGTTCTGCGGAGCTTTTATTCTTCTCGGGCTTCACTGTGAAGGCAGCTACACAACCAGGACGAACGAGGTCGTTTGTTTGCTCCACCGACTGCTCGATATCTTGTGGGAAGTGATTTCTACCCCGAATAATAATCAAGTCTTTGCTTCTTCCACAAATAAAAAGCTCATCGTTATGGAAGAACCCCAGATCACCAGTTCTTAACCAACTCCGCTCAAGCGCTTCTTCATCGGTACCGCTACGAATCTTTCCATGAAAATCCTCGTTGGTCTTTTCGTCCAGTTTGTAGTAGCCCTGGGCTTTCGATGGAGAATCAACCCAAATTTCACCCACAACGTCTTCTTCAAGTGCCACGCAAGTATTGGGATCCACTATTCGAACTTGAATACCTGTTGCTTTCCTGTGAGGGAATCCACATCCCACTATCTCTTGCACTTTAGATCGATCGAATGATCCTTCCGATACCACAACTCTATTATCCGTTTCCAATACCAACTTATCGACAACAATTCGCTGTTTACCTTTGTCACATACGTACACCGTATGTTCAGCTAGTCCATATCCTGGTGACATTGCACTCGGCTTTAAACCAAAAGGACCAAACGTAGAATTGAAAAGGTCAATAGCTGCACCATCAATGGGTTCGGCCGCATTGAATATGTGCACCACGCTTGACAAATCGACTGGTTTTCTGGTAGAAGCATTCCACTTCCTGACCACCAATTTATACGCGAAATTCGGTGCTTGTATATGGGTTGCTTGGTATTTTGAGATCATTTCTATCCACAAAGCAGGGTTTTTGATGAAGGAAATCGGGGACATAAATATTGCGGTCCCTCCACAGTATATGGCTCCCATATGAGACCCAATCAAGCCCATATCATGGTATTGAGGAAGCCAGGACACGACAACAGTCTCTTTCCCGGCCTCGAGTGCATCAACAATGCAGCTCAAGTTGTGCGTCAGATTACCATGTGATACCATCACGCCTTTGGGTGAAGCAGTCGACCCTGAAGTGTATTGAAGAAACGCAAGTCTGTCACCAGATGTTTTAACCGATCCCAAAGCAGATCCCTTCGGTACTTTAGAGTCAGTCACAACCCATCGAAGAGTCGGCCAGGAAAGTTTTCCTCCGAGTAGTTTTTGTTTGATTGCAGTTGACCTTTTTGCAAAGTCGTAATAGCTGTTCGTCAATGCTACCGATGCGCCAGAACTTTTCTGGACCCCAATGAACATATTCACGTCCTTGGCTAGTCCAGGCCTCGGAGGATACACTGGTACAGCAACGACACCTGCCTTTAGACAAGCAAAGAAAGTCACGATAAAATCCAATCCAGGTGGGTAGACCAAAAGTACAGTTTCCCCTTGCTTCAACCCCCATGGGCCGCCTAGAGCTTCAGCCATGCTGGTGGTCACCGATTCGAACTGCGCATAAGTGAAGGATTTCTCCACATCCCCTTTATCTCCAACCCAGCTGAAGAGAGTTTTGGATCCTTGAGATGTCGCGTTACGAGATAACACCTCGAGCAAGGTTGCTGACTGCTCCATCCAGAAAAAAAAAGTGTGAACGAAGATTCGGTTTTTCAAAAGCACCTTTTTTGGTTTCAAATACGTGAGACATGTTCCTTACGGTTTTCAGTGATTTCACTAAACTCATTAGACCGCAAGATCAAGGTAGGAGAACGCATGAAAGATTCAAATTTGTCTTCACTGCCACTAGAAGCAATAGCGCCATAAGATATCCCCGGACCTGACCCAATAAGAAGGCCACTAGACTGTCTCTTAAACGCTTCTCCAGTTGACAATGCCAAAAAGGCATAAGATGCAAGACCAAATGCAATTCCATTTGAAATACTGAAAGTGAATGGCATCAGAGAAAGTGTTAAGAACGCTGGCACAGCAACGCGCATCTCGGTCCAATCAATTTCATTTGCTTGACCCATCATAGAAGCTCCAATTAAAATAACAACAGGCGCAGTTGCTTCTTGCGGGATTTTGCCTAAAACTGGGGCAAAAAACAAAGACAAGGTGAACCAACATCCTACCACCATCGCCGTGAGACCAGTTCTTCCTCCTTCCTTGATCCCAGCTGCGGACTCAATGGCCAAGATTATTGGACTACAACCAAAGAGTGAAGCCACCATCGTTCCAACACCTGCACTGATGAAAACCCACTTGCTTCCTGGTACGAGAATAGTACCATCAGCATCGTGACTTTCAATTTTAGCAAGACAGGCAAGACCAAACATCACACCGGAAACATCAAAAACGCCAACTAGTAAGAAAGAAACAATGCCAGTTAAGTATGTAGTAGGGTTCTCCGCAACTAGCGCCACGTTTGTAGAACCAGACATTATTGAAAGATCAGGACTTGGTATTTCAAAAATATTTGTAGGCCAGCTATTATTGATAGACCACATTACAAGAGTGACCATGAAGATACCAATAAGAACAGCTCCTTGAATTCTATGATGGGAGAGCGTTGCCAAAATCATTAACCCCAGCATAGATATCCATAAGTTGGCACTGTTCATTGGTCCAAGCTTCACTAAACTATCGTCTCCTGATGATACTACTAGTCGAATGGATTGCATTCCTATAAATGTCAACAGCAAACCCATTCCAATAACCGTTGCCACTTTCACTGTTGTCGGGATGTACTTCATTGCTGCATCTGCCAGATGCAACACCGCCATGACCAAAAGTATGGCGCCTGATAGGAAACAAGCACACAGTGCACCTTCCCAAGGCAAACCTTCTCCTTTTACAAGCCCATAGCTCAAATAAGCACTTAATCCCAGGCCAGGAGCCATTCCAAAACTAAAATACTCGATAAGTGATTTTCACCATTAAATAAAATAACTTACGGGAGGTTACCGAAATATCCAACTATGAAACAACCTACAATGGAGCCCATTGCCGTACCAATGACAACATCTGCAGGATCAAGACCAGTGTGTGGTTTACCCATCACCTGAGGGTTCACCAATAGAATATACGCCATGGTTAAAAACGTCGATGTCCCTGCTCGTACTTCCGTCCAGAAGTCCGTGCCATGTTCACGGAGACGAAAGGTGCGCTCTGTAAAATAAGTTGTAACATTTCATTTACTGCTAGGAGACTCACCTGCCCAGTTCATCATATTGAATTCAAACAATCGATGGAATCAACCTTCTGCAGATTCAGATCTTCATCCGCTAGGAACAGCTACGGTATTCCAATAATACTTTCGAAACTGCAAAAAATTAGTACAAAAACGTGATTTGAATTATTCAGAAAGTGTAGAATTTTAAGAAAACCGATTGATGTATTGCTTATTTTCTATCGCATTGCATGAAGGAGACATGGTGAAATGAATAAGATGCCACAAGGAACCCTACTCAAGTACACATATTGGCTTCATTTATTTATATGTATTAGATGTCATCTGTCATCACAGAACATCTCTCATTCAGGTCATTTGATGTCTCTTCTTTAGGTTCTTTTGTATTTTGATCAGCTGGATATTTTACACCGGCATCTATAAGCTCGCTCCGATCTAGTTCCGAATTATTGTTATTGTCAGGTTCGACCTTGTCAACTATTTCAGTTGTTGATGAACTCGGTTTTGATTTTTTGCGAAGCTTGGTTTCATTTTCTCTTGTAGGATGCTCTGATAATTCTGTTTGAGGTGCCATCGACTCGTCACCGTTTCCATTCTTAAAAGGGTCTGAAGACGATAATTCTGCTTGAGGCGCCATCGACTCGTCACCGTTTCCATTTTTAAACGACTCGCTCGATCTCTTGGATTTTTTCTTTTTCTTCTTCTTTTGGTCACTGTACCCGTCATTAACTCCCATCAATCGCCCATACGCAACCAGTTGTTTTTCCTGGCTCGCCATTTGCTTTTCTAGATTACTTATTGCCTCTCTTAGTACTGAAACTGCTTTTGAATTTTCTGCTATCGAATTATCAAATTTTTCAAAATCCTCGCATGGGTCATGAGGAATAGGATTCACTGCTGTTCCAACCGATATATTCTTTGAAGGAGTGTGGAAAATCAATGCATTGTAGAATGCAATACATGCAGGAGAAATGCTGAAAACAATGGCGAGTACTGCAGCGGTAATGATTGTTAAACAAATTTTGTCAATATTTCTACACAAATCTACCACTGGTGCATCACAAGAGGAATCTACGAGCAATTCTTCTGTGCATGCATTGTCGATAGCGCAGTAGGTAGTAGAGAAATTATTGCAGCCTTTGTATGAAATTTGATTAACGCTACATGATGAGCTGATGTTGAGGTAAGTCGCAAAGTAAAGCGAAGAAACTACAGCAGCCACTGAAACTCTGTTTATTGTGGTCAGTTTTCTTGTTATCGAAATCTTTTACATCCCCTGTTACTTACGAATAGAGAGAAAACATGCATGATATAAACACTGAACGCAAATTGAAAGCAGCTATTCCTAATATAACTTATTATATACGCCCCCATCTTTGATATGAAACCTACTTACCCGCAGCAAACGAAATAGAAAATAGGGCAATGGCAAAGGATGCACTTGTCTTAATAGCAATTGAGAGCCCTCCATAAGAACTGAGCAGTATAGCAGAAGGAATAATATTGGAAACGATTTGAATCCAACAAAATATAATGCCTACTTGCGACAACCCATTGGAGGATTTGGCATCCTTCGACATCCCATGGGAGGAATTAGCATCCTTTGACATCCCATTGGAGGATTTACCATCCTATTAAATCGTACTTTAATTCCATAACATATATCTTTAATACATGCTTACCTGACTTTCCATCTTTTCCATTCTTCAACCAAGCAGATGATGACCGTTTCAAAATAATCAAGTGAATATTTAAATATCATGTTTTTTCGTCCAGTCGATTAATGTTACATTTCATCATTCATGCCACCTTCGATGCTAGTAAAAAGTACATTGATGGTATTCACGGGGTCTAATACAAATCAACGAAATTCAATCTTACTAAAAATCTTGATATTTAAATATTCACTGGACTATTTGTGAAAACCATTTATCGAGATGATGCATCATTGTTGCGCTGCCAAAGTTGGTCCTTCTGTCCTTGATTGTGACATGGTAAGTGAATCACAATATCTCACGTGATTTTATGACTTCTTATCAAGGCTGATCTCGGGCGTGAAGTAAAACGAGTGATTGCAGCTGGTGCAGAATACATTCACCTTGATGTCATGGATGGGCATTTTGTTCCCACTATTTCATTTGGGCCTTACGTGATTGAATGCTTGCGGCGACATGTTGCTGATATTCCATTTGATTGTCATATGATGACCAGTGAGCCGGAAAAATGGGTTGAGCCAGTTTCCAAAGCGAAAGGCAACGCACAGTTGCTCGTAACGTATACATTCCATCTTGAAGCGACGGAATCCCGTAATAAAACCCAAGAAGTTATTGATCTGATTCGAAATCACGGAATGAAGGTGGGACTTGCAATCAGTCCTGATACACCAGTATCTGTGTTTCTCAAATACGCAGACCAGGCGGACCTTGCACTTGTCATGACGGTCCATCCTGGTCGTGGTGGGCAATCATTCATGGAGGATATGATGGACAAGGTAAAAACTATCAGAGCAAAATACCCCAATATGGATATTGAAGTTGATGGCGGTGTTAAACCTTCCACCATCGAGGCAGCGGCAAAAGCTGGAGCCAATTTGATTGTGTCAGGTTCAGGTGTATACAAAGCTCCTGATATGGCTGAAAGTATATCTTTCATGAAGAGGAGTGTGGAAACCCACGGCAACGGCAAATCAGAGTCCGAGCTATCCCCGCTAAATCACGACCAATAAATAAAATTGATAACAAAAGGGAAGGAAATATATTATGTGATGAATTTACAAGATTTCTTCCTCTACCAAACCAAGAAATTCGCCAGCGTTTTTGCCCAAAACTTTGGCTTTTGCAACAGCATGAAGATTCGGAAACATATCATTTAAAGAATCTTTGAAATATTTCGGATTGGAATCAAAAGTGACTTGTCCTAGTGGTGACGGATAATCACTACCTAAAAGGACTTGTTCTGGATGCATTACATCAAAGAGAAAGCTCGAAGCCTGCGAGCCAGCAACAAGCGAATCGCAAAGAATTTTGCCGGCGTATAAATTAGGGGGAGAAGTCAATGTGTCCAACTCGTTTACTTTAGCATTCATAAATGCTTCCTGAAGTTGGTCTCTTACATACGGAAATGTACCTGCGCCATGAGCGAAGCAAACTTTCAAACGGGGAAACTTTTCAAGTATGCCACCTGTTAATATGCAGCTTACAGCGTGACACATCTCTGCGGGCATACCAACGAGTTTAGGAAGAAAACCTGGTTCTTTACGGTGCTTTCCTTTTATTTGTAAGTCTATTGGATGAACAAAAATACACACCTCAAGTTCTTCAGCTAGCTCCCAGAAAGGAATTAATTCGGGAGAGTCGAGACCCCACTCGTTAATATGAGTCCCAATAATGAATCCTTTGAAATTGTACTCTGACACGCAGCGATGCATCTCCACAATGGCCATCTCTGGAGCTTGCAAAGGTAAGGTCCCGAACGGAATAAACCGTTCCGGACAAATCTTCACCTGCTCTGCCATCGAGTTATTTAGAATGCGAGCTAGATCAGCACCATCATCAGCCTTGGCCCAGTACACAAACATTTCGGGAATAGTGGACACAACCTAATAGTCAGGAAAGTGTGAGTGATACCCAAAACTGTCGGTCTTTGAATACGTACCTGAATGTCTACACCAGCACGATCCATATCAACCAATCGTCTATTCAAATCCCAGCACGCAGGACCTATTTCGAGATACATTTCAGAATCTAATAATAGTCTTGCATTTCCAGGTTCTGATACGAATTGCTGTTCATGGTCGATCGAAAGAAAACCTTGGTACCCGTATCTCCTTGAGAAGTCCGCCCATGTATGAGGCAGTAGATGAGTGTGTAAATCAATCACTTGAGCGTGTTTCTTGCAGCTAGTCATTGAGAGCACAAGAAGCTCAAATACAAAAAAATAAAAAAAATACGGTAAAAAAAGTTAAAAAAGGAATCTTGCCATAATTATGGCCGCCACCGCAAGGCTCATTATCGCCCTATGTCTCATCTCTGCCTTATTTTATGCTGTCCAGACTGCTGACTTCTCAGAAGGGGTGGTGTTCTTAAAGAACGCAATGGACAATCTGGAAGACGTACTGATTGAAGCTGGACCTATGGGCCCCGTGTACGTTTTCTTCATCTACTTGGTGTCTACTGTTTTCATGGTGAGTGATGCACCCTTCCTTCCATGCCAATTAAACTAATACTACGTAGCTTCCTCTGTGGGGATTTCATCTTACATGCGGATATGTGTATGGAACTGGTTGGGCTGCTCTGTTAATTGCATCGACGCAAGCCATTTGTTCTGGAGTTGCTTTGAGTGTTTCTAGATATATAGTTGGTCCTTATATCCGAGGATTCCTTGAAAGAAAATATGGGAAGAAGTTTCAGGCAATTGACAAAGCTGTTGGTAAGGATGGGCTTAAGATTACGTTACTCTTACGTCTCTCGCCTCTTATTCCATTTGGAATGAACAACTACGTATGTGGTATCACTCAAATGAAACTATGGGAGTTTGTAGTTGGTACTTTTTTCGGGGTTCTTCCGGGAACTACAGCGTATTGTAACCTTGGATCTCTTGGAAAAACAGCTCTTGATCAAGGAACTACGACTCTGCAAAAAGCAGTGATGGCACTAGGACTTGTTGCAGCATTGGCAACTATTAAATTTCTTTCAGATTTGGCCACAACTGCCCTTGGAGAAGCAGGAATTTCAGATGACGTCCCTGAAACCTCCGTGAAGACCGAATGAAGACTAAACGAGTTTGTAATATCCGTTTTTATTTTTAATTAAGATGACTCATTACGACCAGATGAGCCATATTCAATCAATAAAGGCTCGCTATCGTATTTGATAGATTTTTCCGATCGTATCGATTCCGAAAGCACACTTTGTAGACCATCATTCGAGGAGCCACTAACGGAATTGATTTTTGCAAATAACATTCTCAATACACGCTCACGTTCTTCCCAACTCAAATCCCCCAATTCTATCTTGCTTCCTTTCTTCATAGTATTCTCGCGGCCTCTGCAGGAACGGTTTGTTAGCTGGTTGGCAGATTTGATTGGTGGGAAACTAACATTTCCGTCGGAGCAAAATTGTGCCAAGCGAACTTGCTTGCGATAATCACGCACATCTTTTTTAAAAGTCTCTTCTTGTGAAATCTTGGCCTCTTTCTTTACTTGATCTAAAGCTTCCAAAAAATATTGTTCCACTTCAGTTCGTTGATCTAAAATGATTTGTGAAAGTTCCCGCAAATTTTTAAGTTCCTTATTTTTCAGTTTTACCAGCTGTCGCAGGCCACTGACTTCTAACTCGGCATCTTCTTTCCATTTTCGATTTTCAATCTCTGATTGTTCCTTTGCTTTCTCAAATTGGCGTACAAGTTGAGCGAGGGATCTTTCCAATGTGTCGATTTTCTCACGAGCTGTTTGCAAATCGTTTTCTTTGTAGAATCCTTGAGATGCGTATTCCGTTTCTTTATCATTTGCAATGGACAAATCAATCCGAAGCTGCTTATTGTCAAGCTTTAATTGCTTCACTTGTCCTTGCAGTTCGTCCGATGTTTGCAATTGAAACTTCAATTCTTCTCCAATTCGTTGATTGTCAGCAATAATCTTTCTTGTATCTGCACCTAAACCTTCTTGTGCTTCTTGTCTAGATTCTCGTCTGATTTCTTCAATTCTATTCTCTGTATCGCGTTGTATTCGAGCTCTTTCTTCAATTATTTTCCGTTCCATCTTATTCATCTCTACTTGGTGTTTCTCTACTTCTTCTGAGAATAATTTCTCTGCGTTTTCTAATTGTAAATTGAGCTGGTCCCTCATCTGTTTGTATTCACTAAGTACATCGAGTTCTGCTTTGAGAGAACGAGTTTCGTCCTCGAATTGGACTTTCAGCGATTCATGGTCGAACTGTAGTTTCGAGAATTGTGTTTCATATGATTCGCGAAGAGACTTTTCGTTTTGAATTATTAATTCCTCCAAAGAAGCAACTCGCTCTGCTTGGTGAGCTATGATGCCATCTTTTTTCTCAGTTTCGGTCTGGAAGTATGCAACGAACTCATGCGTGTCCGTTTCTCCTTTTGAAGCTTGAAGCTTTAGTGTCGTATTTTCGTCCCGGAGTTGCTCCACCCGAATTTTTAGTCCTTCCATTCTTGCCTGAACAGACTGCTGGTACAGCATTGCCTCGGGTGAGCCACCATCGCTCATCAGCAGGTCAACGGATTTATTGTAGGTATTTTTTTCTATTTTTTTTAAGCTGCGTTTTAGTTAAGGTTGGATGACATCTGGGACCATTGTTTTCTTTTTCGCAACTTTCTGTCGCTTCCTATTTGATTCTTGATCACTTGAAAAATTACTTGACGAGGTAGATTCGTATGCTTGAGCACCATTTTCTAAAACTCCATCAGCCTGGGCTTTAATCTGCTCCACTTTTCGAGGTACAGACACACCTTTAACCATATCAAAATGGCAATCTTCGCAATGTGTGTGTCGGTTCTTCCCCATAACCGCCTTTTCCTTTTTGCACCGAATGCATCGTTTAAATCCCAAGACCATTCCTTCTTTTCTACAAGTCGAACAGTGCGTTCGAGCTCCGTCATATCCATAGTTTCCAGTTTTGAAGCAATTCAATCCTTCGCATACACGAGATGCGACGAAATTCATTCCTGGTTTTTTGCATTTGGCGCAGTGAGTTTTTCTTTTGGTGTTGGGCCAACCATAGTTTGGAGACTCTATCCTACATTCTCTGCACTTGGACAATATTATGGTCCCCATATCGTCTGGTTTACAAAGGGCACAATGTGTTCGAAATGGACCATGTCCAAAAACAGCCGGGCGAATAGTCTCTTCGTCGCCACTTAAAGCATTAAAGACGCAACCAACACAAGCACGCCTCCATCTTTTTAAATCTTTACCGAAGAAAACATTGAAGCATTTAGTACGCTCGTTCCACTTTAATGTTTTGATCTCCACTTTACCGTGGCTAGGATACCAAGTGCATGGGCCGAAAGGTCTGAACAATGGCCGTAGTTGAAGCTTTTTCATAAAAACTTCATATTGACAAAATATATCTAAGCCTCGTAAATTCAAGAAGATTCCCATATCATTCTTAATGACCCTTCGAAGGGGTATGTAAAAGCGTTGCTTGTCGATTAAGTAGAAAGAATCCCCATCTCCACCGTTGGACAAAAGATCATCAGATTCAAAGATCGGTTCAGGGGCAGGCTCGTCGTCCTCGTCTTCGTCAGAGGGTTCTACATTTCTACGTGCTCGCCTTGTCCTCTTTTGTTTGGTGACTTCTTCGACGACCGGGTTGGCCACATCGTCTGAGTCGCTATCCTCAGAATCAGATCCCCCTTCAACCTCGCCTCGCCTATGTTGCCGCTTGAGCCTCTGCACTTCCACCCACTGCTTCAATGGTGTCATCATCTGCCGTAAACAAAACAAAAAGCTAGTATAATAAATTCTATGACATCATAAAATGTCAATTATAAAAACAATCTTAGAGCCCCCCCACGAAAGTGACACTACGGATTAGGTCCCCTCGCGTTTCTTTTCACCATTCAAATTGGAAGTTGCTTGAATAGAAGAAAAAAGGATGTCGTGTAAGATATTTATTGGTAACCTTCCTTACGATATCCGTGAGCGAGAGATCGATGATGCCTTCTACCGTTACGGACGAGTAAGGGATATCAGAGTGAACAAGAATGGTTTCGCATTCGTTACGTACGACCACCCTCGAGACGCAGACGATGCACTTCGGGACATGGATGGTAGAACTGTTTTCGGTCGAAAGATTAGGGTAGAACTATCCGAACGAAAAGACCGAGACGGTAGAGGAGATCGTAAGGACAAGCAAGTCCCTAGAGGAGAATTCGCAGTGCTTTTTGAAAACTTGCCAGAACGAACTAGCTGGCAAGATCTGAAAGATTTAGCAAGAAAGGCGGGAGAAGTTGCCTTCACGAAAGTTGAAAACGGAGGACCAGGAGTTGCTGAATATACTGATGCCCGTTCTGCTGAAGAAGCTGTCAAAATATTCGACAATACGGATTACAAGGGAAGTATGATTAGGGTGGTTCCAGGGAGTAACCAAAAGAGTACCAGACGATCTAGAAGTCCACCGAATAGGGAACGATCCAGAAGTCGCTCTCCACGCAGAGGTTCAAGGTCCCCTCCACGAAGAAATTCACCAAGAAGAAATTCTCCTAGAAGAGACTCACGATCACCTAGAGGAGATTCGCCTAGAAGGGACTCGCGATCGCCTAGGAGAGATTCTCCTAGAAGAGGATCAAGGTCCCCGAGCAGGTGATCAAATGTACGAGGGCTCTTGGCTATGATACGAGTTGCCTAAACTCGTTGATTGGCTTTTTTTAAACTATAAGATATCACTGAAACATCATGTTGGAATAGTGGCAAGTGCTCTGGCTTTTTCTATCTATCCACTGGCTTTTATCTATTTGGCTACATATAATGGTTGTTCCATATTTTCAAACTCAAAGTGAGCTTGGATATCTATAAACCCCCAGATATTCAGTTGAAAATCCTTTGCCTTCCCTCGAAGGTTATCTACATACCCTTGTATTAAATTTTAACAATGCTAATAAAGTTGTGGTATTTAATTAAGTACACACCCCGTATGGCTTTTTTTTAATAAAAGAGCGGGCTTTACAATTTACTCTACCAAAATGCACTTCCATTGGAATGACGCAATTTCTAAGTAGCTTCAAATACTCCAGAAATATACATGAGATTCAAGCAAAACAGAAACATCAATGGGCAAGATACTTTCAAAATCCGATTCAAGTGAACTCCACAATGATACTGTCGAGGACTCGACCATCCAAAGGCGAGGCAAATATACGTTTGGTCGGCTTGTGGTGTACGAAGGAGAGTCAGTGTCAATATTTGACAGTAACGGAACCCAAACAGCAATCAACGGACCCTGCGCTATCCGGCCCTACTTCTCAAAAGTTGAGTTTTTACGCCGGATTGCTTGCGACCAGCAGAGTTATTTGATCATCACTTTTCTTTCTGGCAAGATCGAGCACCGAAGGGGGCCTGCTTGTCTTTTCATCGATCCAACCATTCATTCCAATATCAGAGTGCATAACGCATTGCTCCTAGAAGCCAATGAAGTTCTGGTGGTTTATGCCGAAGAAACCTCCGCTTTGGGAATTAAGGGCAACAAGAATGTCATTCGACGCCTCGTGAAAGGACCAGAAATATTCATCCCGCAATCCAATGAATGGCTTCATTCATTTTCCTGGCACGGAACTGTTATTCCTGGCAAATCAAAAGGAAGTATTACCGGAAGTCCCAATGATACAAAAACAGCACATGCTGTGGAATTCAGCAAATTGCGAGTTTTACCGGATCAAATGTACTATACCGTTCGAGACCTCCGGACTTCAGATGATGCGTTATTGAATTTGCATATCATGATATTTTTTGAGCTGGTGGATATTGAAAAGATGCTTGATGCAACCAATGACCCAATATCAGATATCGTGAATGCCGCAAATGCTGACGTGATGACTTTTGGAGCAAGCCACACCTACGAGACATTGCTTAGCGAGTCACGAGGATTAAGTGAAAACTCAGCATACCCACTTCTTGTGTCCCGAATGGAGACTATTGGCTATAAACTCAATAAAGTTGTGTACCGAGGATACCAAACATCTTCAGCGTTGCAGGCGATGCAAGAAACAGCGATTTCATCGCGAACAAAGTTACGTCTTGAAGCAGATACACAGCGACAGGAGCAGACCAATATGGCCAATCTTTTAGTGTCACGTGAGGCCCAAGCCAAACACAAGTTTGCGCAAGAGCTAAACGAGGTAGAGCATAAAATACGACTTCAAAAAATCACAACCGACCAGGCACTTCAAGCTCAAGCTGCGCAGAATGCAGTGGAGCTCACCCATGCGCGGGAAATGAACAATGAACGCAAAGACTTCCTTAAGTCTCTTGCCGACATGAAAGTAGATTTGACGCAATATCTTGTTGCTGAAGTTGCAACGAAACCTACCTCGCATGTACTGATCGAAAACCGAGGAGGAAACACAAACAATAAGGCACCGAGCCTTCATATTCATTAATATAATATATTACCAAAATAGAAAAGCAACTTTCATATCTCCGATTTTACGAGCCGAGGGTGGCAACCATTGATTCGAATCCTTTAATTGCTCAAGCAACTTTTTGAAATGCTCATTCGCCAAACAAAAACTTGTCTCGCCATCAAATTGTTGCTGGAAAACATCAGTAAAAGTTACCTTCACCACCGGTTTCAGAACTGGACTGATATGTGTAGATATCCACGAATCTATCGACCAAGTCTGGAGTCGAACACAATTCATTGTTGTGTTATCCGCAACACATGAAACGACTACCGTTCGAGTTTCATCGATCAACTTACACAGTCTGCTAGCTACTAAACTACCAGAAGTATCAGAATACGAATCCCTGTATAGACTGCCACATTCAAGAAACACTTTGTAAAGCGAATATTTAATAATTTCCACGGGATACTTGTTTTCCAAACGAGTCCCCAACCAAACTCCGCAGCCGCCACATCCAACATTAACAGTGGCCGTGTTAGGCCCTCTACTAGTTTCGTGTACCGGCGATTTAATCCTCCTCATTTCTTCGCTATGAATCAACCCAATAGTGTCGCTTGGACTCACTTCAATGAATGCTTCGTCAATCATAACAGTTCCAGGACTCGGATCAAGAGAAGCATTTTGAAAAGCCTTGGAAACTGTGGTTTCTTGCTGATATTCTTCAGGAGCAATGCATGTCAAATGTCCTAACAGATCTACCCACGGGGAGAAAGGATTCTGTGCATATCGGGATAATGAAGCTACAACTTGCTGCTTGCAGTTGCGACACTGTATTCCGCAACCATAAGCCGAATGATTTAGCTCTTCCGCAACTGGATGAAGGAACATCCGAGCTTGCTTTGCATTTGAAGCTGTATTCATGTTTCGAAAGGACAAACGAGTAGCTAAATAGTCCCCGTGAAAGCTTAAAGTACTTCGATCGAGATCTGCCATTTCATCAAGCACACAATTCAGATACGGTACTAGAAACCACTCATCCTGATGAGAAGATGGAGCCAGAATAATCACATTAATATTATTTTCGATGGTCATGGTAGGGATTCTGCAATCCGGCTCACTTGTCATGATATGCGGTTTCAATTTTGTTCCTTTCATATTCACGTTACCAGGAAGCAACGGCATGTATAGCCAATAGCAAAGCAGATTCGGCTCTTTTAAAAGCATGTATGGAGGACAGTCGAATATTGCCTTGTTGTGTTTGACATTAATCTTCATGGATTTTCCAGCACACCGCTTTCCGGAGAAGTATCGAAATTCAAAGATTCCATCGACTCCAGGGGTTCGCATGGAAAATTCTCCTTGACGAATACCTCCTACCATTGTTTGTATGTTCCAATAATTATCCATGTCCATTTCATCTATAGGATATAATCCAACAAAATCATCCGCGTCAGCAGGTGTATGTAAACCGAACCACTCGTATTTTACAGCTAGTGCACATGTCTCGTGAATCTCTACTTGAATAAGCACCTTATTAACAGAAGAAGGTTGCGGTTGATGTACTATTGGCCTTTCTGGTTGGATCCTAAATTCTAATGGTTGGGGGTTTCCCTGCGACTCGGCAACTTGGATAGACGCTTGTTTCAGTGCTTCTCTTGATTCAAGAAACCTTTTAATATCTTCATCAGCACTAGACTTTCCGATAATTTTTTGCAGACGGTCTTTTTCTTCTTCCAGCTTCTTCACAGCCGTCTCGGCGGCTTCCATCTCCATTTTATGAAATTTGATTCGGAGTTTCATTAGGTCTTCTTCGTCTTCAGAGGAAATGCATAGAGAAACCGCTTCATCTAGAGCCCCATGAGCATCTGAAAATTCATGCATTGCTGCCATTGCACTAGCTACTCTCGCTGTTGCCTTTGGCAGGAAACTCTCCACGCAACATGATTTACATTCGAGAGCCGCCTTGTGAGCTTCTTCCTTCAAACCAAGCTTAAGACAAACAAGTGACAAATTAGACCACGCTTTAAAATCCGTGCGATCTAGCGCAATTGCAATTTCATATTGTTCTTTTGCCTCTTTAACGTCGCCTTGACGTAGTAGTGAATTCCCTGTCTCTCTCGCAGTCATCCAAATTCCAAAAAAGACCAAAAAACTTTGGTGCTGGATGGGGTACGGATACGAGGATACTATTGCAGACATTTTTGGTGGGTATGCGAGATCATTTTGGTGATACAGAGAGAGGAACATCAATGTATAAAGTATTTTAAATTAGTGACTACTTCATGGAACGCGTTTGCAGGCGACATAGCTGTCAAGTCGAGGGATGCAATTAAATTACATCAGGAGAAATATAATACGAATTCAGTGATTCCACATAATGTTCTTGCTTCTGATTACC
>Ga0105053_10006390_pt1 | contig 16254 bp, 6 predicted proteins | sample BON01_FD_78093 | JGI IMG/M metagenome (GOLD analysis project Ga0105053, IMG submission 78093) | Freshwater microbial communities from Lake Bonney liftoff mats and glacier meltwater in Antarctica - BON-01 | ecosystem: Environmental > Aquatic > Freshwater > Ice > Glacier meltwater | place: Lake...
CTTGCCAAAACTCTCCGAGTGTCCGAAAGATGGCAGCCAAAACGCAAGCCAAACGGACCTCAGGATGACTAGCAATCTTATTATACTTGACGGACGCATAAAACACCCCGTCTTTACAAATACGTCTTTGGTCTAGTCGTCGTCCCACTGCGATAGCCATTTGAGATACACCAACACCACTTTCGTCAGAATAAGTAACTATCACTCGACGTTGATAGTCGACCAAATGCTTCACGAGGTGCCAGCAGTCGGCATTTCTCCCTACGAAATCATCGGTTAATGAAGGGAGAGTTCTACTCTGGGGCCATGACTGTACGATATCATTGCTAGATTTCGAAAATACAATTTCCTCGTGACCTGAGTCAACTGGGAAAAGTACAAATCTATTCGTCGCAGTTGCTCCATCAGGTGCAGTTTGAATCGCCTTCACGGCTCCTTCGAATGCCTCTAGTACAGATCTTCCACAACCGAGACTCAGATAAAATGCACGGGAGAAAGCTGCTGCTGTTGTGTCTAGGACTTTTCCGTCTATGGCAACTACATGGGGAACCCCTGCCAGTACAAACTCAACGGCTGCACGTTTAGAGAAGCAGGCGTTCAGCACAACAACTCGCAATTGCTTAAATGAATCATGACCATTGGTTGTATTAAGCATACCTCGTAGTATGGGCATTGTAATAGGGTGCATTTGGCCAGATGCATTTTCAAACGCCATAAATTCATGCGTGCAGTGACCGCTAAAGTGAAGCACGTTGGTATTCCCAATGGTGAGGACAGAGTGAAACGAGTGCATGGTTCCACATGAAACATTTACAGTTATAGGGTTATTCGCGTCGAGAAGACTTTGTTTCAACAGACAGAACTCTTTATCGATGTTCAAGGCTTGAACAGGGCGCAAAGTATTTTGATCCGCATCAATATATACTAAAGGGGAAGAAAACAACAAATGCAGAGTTCCCGCATTCGCTTTAGGTTTATTAGATTCCTTTTCAACATCATCAGACAGAGTTTGTTTAACTAATTCGTATTCTTGCTTCCAATGATTCTTGCGTGTCGAGTCAGTCACAAATATTACAAACAAAATGGCTGCGAGACAAAGGATCAACAACGAGTTTGCGTTTTCATACAAAACTACAAAAACAGTGTAAGAGTCACACCGTTCACCGGTGTATAAGATACCACAAGAACATTCCCCATTCACACATTGTCCTTTACCGCTACAAACCTCAAAAGCATCGTGGCCACTCAGACACCCAATGGTGTTCTGATCAGTAATTAACCGCCCCCTTGCGTTCATATTCTGAAGCGTCAGAGTATCGATGCCTATGCCTTGAATCCTAAATACAGAGCAAGGAGCATGGACATGGATTGAAACATCGTTATCATCTATGTGAACTACTTTCTGCCAAGAGTAAGGCAAACTAGTAATATTCTGTTGCGTCAGTGTATAATGAGATGAAGAATTAGAACACCACAGCAACACCTCTTTCATAGTGCACGTAAAAGAAACCTGGTCAACATAATACAGTCCTCCTAAATCAACCAACAGAAATGGGGAGTTCTCTCTAGCCGAAACGATGGTTTCATTCCCAGCAGGCATCTTAAAATAAGTTCCGTTTAGAGATTTCGAAGAAGAAATAACGCATGAAGCATTCTCAAATACATTCTTATGTGGTTCAATTACTTCATTCTTCTGGATTTGCAGCGGAGTAGGTGGAAGTGAGCGACGACGGTCAACGTGAAGTATGCGCATATTGGTGTTCGATGCTATAATAGGTGCTATAAGTACCCATAACCACGTCCATATGGCCATGATAAACAGCAACAGACCTCTTGTTCAACCCTTCCTACAATGTCCGTGCAATTCCCAAAAATATTGAAGTATAGTTTACGCTAGTGTACTCACTATTTTTACACTAAGAACTACTTGTAAAAAGAGCCAGCTGGAACCTGTTAACGTTTCATTTTTTTTTATTGAAAATCGATAATAGCAGCAACTGATTTCTGTTCCTTTGAATTCACTTAAAAATATTTATAATTTAGATTGTTTATTCTATGCCACCTGCATGATCGAATGCTGCCTTACGAACTAATTCAGCGAGTTCATCAGCGAGAGAAGACGTCATTGCTTCAGCGTATATTCGGACAACATCTTCAGTACCGGAAGGACGAACAAAGGCTCTGCCACATTCAAACATGGCAACGACCTTGTCAATAGCGTTCTGAAGCACTTCAGGTTCCAACACACGTGTTTCATCTTCACTGGTAATGATGACAGACCGGTCAGCTACTTTGCATTTCAATTGCCTTGAAGGCAGATCACTATAGAGACCATTCCAACCATCCAAATTCATATCTTCTACCATCAATATAGCTTCAATTGCTAAAAAGTCTGCCATTGCATCTCCTGTGGCTTGGTTGATCAGTTGTTCCAAAAGCAATAGTCTTCGTAATGCCAATTGTTGCTCTGCATTAAGAGAATCAATTGGCACTTTCTTCAACATCTCGATCATTGATTGCTTAAAAAGAACAGTGCCGTGCCCGTTAGCTTCAAAGTAAATGCCCACGTCGTATTCTACGGCTTTGTGATGACAGAACTTCACTCCAGTTTTCGCTACTGGAGTTGGAACTTGCACCGTATTCTTAATAAACGCAGTCGACGCACCATTGGCGTATGCAGTTTGAACACACCCTATAGTAACACCACTAGATACATCCGCAGGCAGAAGCGCCAATTGCTTCTTGATAAACATTGCAAACAACGTGGCTATTTTATCACCATCCAAAAGTCTCAATCGACCATCTTTCTCTTGACAGAAATAAACAATTCGATCTGCATCACCATCAAAACTTGCAAATCGTACTAATTCATCCTGCGGCATCACGAGAGTATTTTCAGGAACAAGCAACTTCTTCTGAACATGTTCTGCTCCTACTCCATTGTTCAAAAGATCTTCAGTTCCAACACCAGGTACATTGCGCAATTCAACTTGCAATACTTGACGATTTGCATTTACTTGCTTTAAAAGCAGTTCAACTTTAGGGCCTCCAACTCCGTATGCACAATCTATCACGACTTTGGAACTACCCTGTCGATCCCCGATGAGATCCAAAAATGATAAAGACACCTTTTTATAGTAACCAGCTTCGCTAGCCAAATCTTTAGGACCAAGATTCATATGGCGTACCACGTGATGAAGCTGAGGTGTTGTAACAACTCCTAAGTGTAAAAATTTCCCGTTCAATGCCTTGATTCCGTCCATAGACAAGTCCGATAAGCTCTTACTATGAGGACGTGTATCCATTCCTAGTACCACACAGGCTTGTCCAAAATCATTCTTGTTCAAATCAATAGCTAATCTAGAAGCAATACTGTCAAAAACTTCCAGGACGTTCTCATCGGGGGCATTAGCCAGCAATGTCGCATGCTCCTCCCATGATTGCGCCAGCATACCTCCATCAGGATCTACTAATTTAATGCCGTTGTCCTGTACCGGATTGTGAGATGCAGTGACCATTAATCCAACAGCTTGATTGGTGTCGACAGCACGAAGCCACGCAAGCAAACCCATTCTAACAAACACCGAATTCAAAACAGGAGCTTTTTCACGGAACCCTGCAGTACCATACTTGTATATGAAACCAGGAGCTTTCTTAGCGCTACTCAGCAGAGCTGTCAATTCATTTGTAAAAGCTGACATTGGAAGTGTTTGGTTCAAGATTCGATTCGGATAAGCAAAGTGGCCCGTGTAAGTACCTGTATTATGAATGTACTAATCTGAATTTAGTAGTGTGCACGAAGTATTCAAGTAGACTCATTCATGTCGAGTGAGTCTAGTGTAAGCGTGGATGTTGGTCCCGTAGAGATTCATACTGAAGCTAGATTAAGTGAGGAGCAACTAGCTATATCATACAGATACCCTAACTATCAACCTGATAGATTTTGCATCTCGGCTAAAGTTCCACCACCACCCTTCTACGTGAGGAATGTTGGGAGAATGTATGTGCTTCGAGAAAAGATACAACCAGATGGATTGCCCAAGTTTATATGTATGGTTGGACCGTGCTGGCCTATGATCTGCATAACACTAGGACTTATCATTGGAGTTTCATTGGCCGTGTTCGCTACATGCATGTCGGATATTCCGATTTGGCTTAGTATACTAGCTTGTACAAGCCTTTTAGTCACAATTATCAGTTTCTTATTCACAGCTTGTACGGATCCAGGTGTTCAAAGAAGGTACACGGAGAACACGGAAGGGCCATCGTGGACTTACAGTGAACAAGCTCAAACCTTTAGACCCCCTGGTGCAGTTTATGACTTGGAAGCCCAAGTTGTTATAAACAAAATCGACCACTTTTGTCCCTGGACTGGAACTATCGTAGCGGAGAAGAATATGAACTATTTCCGCACCTTCAATGGATCTTTATTTATCACGATTCTTTTTGTTATTGCTGTGGGAGTGGTGCATTTTTCATTAGTTTAGCATATGTAATTATTAATTTATAAAACTGGTTATTTTTTTTTCTTCTTACCCTTCTTCTTCTTCTTCAACGCCTCTACTCGGTTCTTTTCATCATCTTCTCGTTGGCGCTGCTCCTCATTTCTTCGTTTTTCTTCTTCCAATAGTTGAAGTTTTTCCAGTCGCAAATCTTCACGAGCTTGAGCTCTTTCAATTTTCCTCTCTTCCAGCCAATCTTCTTCTTCTACTCTGCGTTTCTCCTCATCTAAAGCATCGTCGACGACCTTTTGTGCATTCCTTTCAATATCCCTAGCCTTCCTTAATCGAGCATCGGCTTTTCTTTTTAGAGCTATATTGCGCTCAAGTAATGCATGAATATCTCTTTCAGAACGTTGGGAGATATTGTTGCAACCAATCCCTACAGATAATAGAGTCGAGTTGGCATTCAAAGATGACACTAATAACTTGCCCCCTTTCTGCCCTAAGCCTGTTCTCCAAACACTAAGCATCTGTAATGTGGAGTTGTATTCCAAAGACGAAAAGAATTTCGAAATACCACTAAAATCTTCTCTGTCTTCCCCACAAAGTAGATTGTTCTCAACAGATATATGGACTAATGTCATATTGGACTCGAGCAATTTCCCAAAGGATGAAATTGCATGGGAGCCTAATCCACAATCTTCCAGCTCAAGTCGTTTAATGCTCTTGTTCCTACACAGGGACAAGGCCAATAAACTCCCAGCACGGTCACCAATCTTGCTATGTGATAAGTCTAAGCTGCATAATAGGGTGGTACATTCTAACGGTTTGCACATAGCTCTACAGAGTGGTGGAACAAGATCTGGAATGGTAATTTCGGACGGACACTTTTCCGTCACCAGAACTTTCAACCAAAATGCAGCTCTCGGATTAGTCGCCAGCGCAGTTCTCTCCTCTTGTTTGTCTCGCAGCACTTTCTCTCGTTCAGCAGCTACTCGATTTGCTTGTTCATAGCTTTTAATCATCTCCTCTCTTCTGGCCTTGGCTTCCTCCAGCTCCTCTTCGAACTCCTGGTTGTACACCAATTGCAATGACTTATTATCATCAGACCAAAATCCACTAGGTTTCAACGAACGGGTCTCTAGTTCTCTGCCAAGATCTTTGATACTAAGAGCACTGGCATCCTTCGGCTTTGTAGGCAATAACACCTCGACATACTCGGGCTCCATCATTTTCGGTATGATAGATCCGTTGGGTGCTTCAGTGTCTACTTGGATTCTTTTTTTCAAAACCTTGAAATTCAATTCACATTGTGAGCGATGAGTGGTGAATCATTGTTACAATCTGCTAAAGATTTGAGTTTTCGACAGTCAAGAAGAAAGGGTTTCACTGCGTTAAAGAAAGAGATTGAAAGCAATGGAGAGGGGGTCGCGCGACTCATCGACGCTAATGACGTACTAGCTTTTAGGCTGGTTGAAGGCATGTGTGAATTCGTTATTGACAGTATGGCAGGCGAAAAATCCAAGAATTTGGAGAAAATGTTGCAAGTGCTTGTTGCATTAATGGAGAACTATTCTGCACCCTTTGATAACAGAATCCTATTCAATCAGTTACTGCGTGCATGTCACATGGTGCTATGGTGTGAAGGCCCCATACTGGGATGTTGTCTCGACCAGGCAATCAAGATCATGCGACTGTTGTTCTTTTCCAATCACGATGACTTTTTATCAATAACACTACACTGCTTGACGGACGGTTTTGATAGATGCGCTGAACTATTACTAGGAGCGGGATTGAATCCATACACGGACCTTCTGTTGCAATACATGCATTGTCTGTTCGTTGGATCGAGGTACGCTATCGATCATAATGTAAGTTTGTATTCAGAAATTGGATCTTTTTATCTCATTTGATGTTTTATTCGTTAGAACTCAAATGACCCTCAAGGTTTCCTCAAAATAATTCTCACAACTTTTTCAAAATGCCTGCTATTACAAAATCCTGACGAGAACTACCACAGACATACATTGAAAATTCTTATTGGCTTATTGGAACATAATATAATGCAGGTGGAACTTCGCGAAGATCTCGTCCTCGCAAGCCTCAAATTCCTCCTTAAAAGTCTACGAAAACAATCTGCCGAAAATTCGACATCTCTACTCGCGATTCGATTAACCCAAATCATGTTTCGAATGCAGCTGGAAAATTGGCGATTATCCCATGCACCGAACTTGGAGTTAAAGCGCACGTTGTGGAGTCACGATACAATGGCTAAAATTTGGAACGTGTTGTACACCAAAGTCAATCTTCAAAACTTTGCTCGAAATCATAAAGTATCTCAAGAACAATCTGAGAGGCGTTGGTTTTTCAGTTTCGCTAGTGATGTTCTCTTTTGGTGGGCCAATACCAAGGCAAGGTACACTGGGAAAGATGCCCAATTCAACTTGGCTTGGAATCCTATTAGTTTGGAGATGGATGTTAGTAATTTGCAGCTTCTGCATGCAATTCTGAGTAATCACCCCAATACCAGTTTGCTGGTATTAACTTTATTAACAACCGGTCATTCACCACATATAAACGCCCATAAGATATCTACACAGATTGCAACAGTCACCGAAATACTTTCGAATGTCATTGACGTGTTCTTGAAGCCCACTGCGGATAGTCTTTTGTTGGGTAGCAATGAAGCAATGGAAAACTTGTTGCAGTGGATTATAGCTGTGTTGAAGCTGTTGACGTATCAGTGTGGACGACTGACGGGTCTGCCGGAGTTGTCAGATTTTAAATCTCGCTTGTCGGGTCTTTGGTCGCAAGCATGGATGCTGCTTCTAGAGGACTTGCACCCCAGTTTTATTTCATCTAGAAAAGATCAAATGGCTGAATTTTGTGTTGGATTTGCAAATTGCTGTTTACATAGCGGTGTTTTACGGCCCGAATTTTTATCAGACACCTTACGAAATACACTTTGGTGGCAAGATGTCTTAGTAGCGGATCTATGTGAAACATCCAGTTCATTGCCATTCACTTGGTTTCTATTTTGGATACTTATGAGTCGATCGATATCCTTACCTGATAGCAAAAATAAACGATTTGACACTAGTATGCCGATGAGAGGCTCTAGCCGTGATCTTTCGAATGACCAGTATCTATCAACGCACGACCAGCCACGAGTGATGGTGCTTGCATGGATGCTTAAATGGATTGATCGTGCAATGAACTCTCAATCTATTCAAATCCCTGTTCATGTTTTGATCAAAGCTCCGATCGAAGTAATCCAATCTGGCACATCTGGTTTGGTGTTAGAGTTTTTCGACCCTTTTGGATTCGTTGACGAAGCTATTTTTGAACACTTCTTACCGAAACTTCCTCGGTCCCGGAAATGGGAAATTCTTCTTGCAATGCAGCCGTCTTGCAAATATTCGAAACCTTGGTGTTCCCTGAAATGGTGGCGATATGTTGAAATGAAACCAGAATACGAATTTCCCCATGGCATGATACTAGATTCGTGTTTTCCAGATTGCCAGCCCTGCGATTCAAATATGATTGCACAACAAGCAAGGCACATTTATGATAAGTTGGACCAATCACCAAGTGACATGGAGCTGTATCTTTTAGAACAATATGTTGACCTTTACCAACCGACTGGTATTTCATCTGACCATCCGCTTTTCTTATTCTTGTTAAAAAATGATTTTGAAAACCCAGAGAAGATCCAAGAAGAGCCAAGCCCTTCTCTATATGGAAAACGAAAGCGCCTCTCTCAGAGTGATTCCGATTCCTCTGGGTCTGAAGGCGATCCTTTTGCCGATGAGTTTACTGACACGCGAGTAACCAAAAGGGTCAATCTAAGCGAAACAGGAGACCTGCACAAAAGCGAAAACCTGAAACCTCAGCTTCGCGGTGATGATAGAGTGTTCCATGCCGTTGCTGCTATTGTCGTGAAGTTGCTGGTTCGCCAACAACAAGTTAACTTGATTTCGAAATTAATGGAGCTATTTCATCGCAAGCGAGAATGGAACCACTTATGTTTTGTGATGGTGGAGGCTATCAAGGTAGGAAATAGTATGGAAGAAAGAGGGGAACTACTGATGATGATTCTTAATCGAATTCATAAAACGATGCCTGACGCTCCTTTCAAGTTTAAATTTTTACAGTTGCCTGGAATCTTGGAAATGCACTCGAATTCAATGGTGTTGATGTCGCCTACTTGCAAATATATGAAATCGCTGCTTGAAAGCTATTCGGATTTATTCATGGCTGAAGACCCCCACCCACCTTACTATATACTCAACAAACAAAAGTCGAGCATACGAAACATCCAGGATGATATTCAATTGCAGTCTGGTATAAGGAGATCGCTGCTATCAGTGCTAATCAATCTTTTCCCGTTGTGGCCTATTGCGAATCAAAACCCTGCTCAAAATATGAGTTTTGTAGTATTAAGAAATGCCACCGTGCATGACCATGAAATTGAGCTTCGTTCTCTTGGCGCATGTATTGTACCGGGCGTCATATTGAAAATCGAGTCTCCTGACGAGACAATCAAGGATTTTGAAAATATTATATTCGCCAAGTTTGTCACGCAGTTTGGAAAATCAAGTTTCACAGAAGCTGTACCCCCTGAACTTCCGAATTTTCTTGATATGATTCAGTTAAAATACCAGAAAGCCCCAATGAGTGATCGTTTCTCTCGATTTTGGTCGGCTAAGGAGTTGGATTCGAATTGGGAATGTATGTATCATTTTGGATGCGCTTCTAAAAAGCTCCTTCCACGAGTCCTTTTGTATACGTGCCTCGCTGCTAAAAAACGTGGCAAATGGATTATTTCACGATTTGCAGCGGTTCACGGATACGCTAGTTCAGCTTCGATGTTCTTTGCTCATATCGACTATTTAGTGTATGGATGGATGTGCTTTCATCGTGTTGACGATGACTGGCAATTCCCTCACGAGTTCTTTAGCGATGCGATTCCTCGTGATGCAATGGTCCCACTGGTTGCAGGTCCACAATTCGCGGCCATGCTGAACGAGCGAACAATCGAAAATCCAAGCAATTCAAAACTGACTCCTGAACTGATGCAAGTGTTCGCGTCTCACCTGTGCAGCTACCATTCTGTGTTGCACTTTGTTCCCAGTATTCGTGGAGATCCTGATTTCAAATCTGGCGGTTCAAATTTTTCTTGCGATCCTGCTGATTCATCTTGTAATGAATTTAACGCGAGAGATTTTTACTTTCCAGTCAAAGTATTTTGCAAAGTGCTCGACATCCAAATGGCTTGCGATTTACCGATTAGTATTCTGAAAAACTGGGCTACTAGTTACAGGTTTGGTATCTATATTTCGAAATTCCATCTTGTGGACATTATGCTCTACTTTATGAGCAAGTTCGAAACATGCTGTGAGAATGAAAGAGTACCTTTATTGCATCAGTTCGGATTCGTGCTCAAACATTTTTTTTCTTTGCTGTTTCAAATAGATAGATGCATCGTTATGATTGTTCATTTGCTTCTTAGACTACTTCGACTCTATAGGCATGATGCGATCATTTTGGAGCTACTTGAACTCCTGCTGCTTCAAACGGATTCCGATCAAGCGACGAAGTGTGTACCTTCTATCCACATCATTGTGTTTACTCTTATCGATTTGGGCAACAAGAATTTCGCACCGCTTGTTCGCAAATTAAAAGGCAGAGAGTATTCGTTAGCAGTACGGACACCGTTGTTCGATTACTGTATGGGTGATGATCGAAACGCTTTAGATTTGCTTTCTAATTTTCATATAAAAGAGTTCTGGAGAAGCTCCTATTCAGAGAGTGTCGACCTAAGTGTTACAGATATGCTTCAGCTTCAGCCAACAGTGTATGCACCCTTGTGGATTTCCGTGCTAGGTTCCATCTCCAGGTACTCTGTCTCGGATATATTGGCCAATCGTTCCATTAAAACTCACATTTGGACCCTCGTCGGTCTCCTCAAAGAAAGTTTCCCCGAAGGCCTTCGAGCTGCTGCCGGAGTTTGTCTCGCTAAGATAGGTCCTGTTGGTCAAAATGTTATGGACTCTGGATTGGACCAAGCGGAGCCTCTTTTAAAAGCAAAAGTCATATTGGAAAGATGTGTGCATAAAGCTACCCATAGCGAGAACCCAGTGATTGCCAGTTGCTCCATGGAAATTGCCAAGTCAGATGAGGAAATATTGAAAATGATATATCCCAACGATCCTCACAGCATTGAATATCTTTGTATTCGAAATGACGATTTAAACATGTCGCCGTTTTCTATGCCACCTATGTATATTTCAACTCCATACATTATGTTTTCAATTGCGAAACGACTCCACGACCTGTTCGAACTTTTGCTCTCTGTTGGAAAACGAGTAGAAGACTTGGAGGGCACTGAGCATTCTTTCAATTTAGAAGAATTTAAACTTGAGTTTGATCCGCACTCAAAGCCACCCATCAATGTAATGTGCATTGTTGTATACATGGACACTGACAATGTATCCTTTAAAGAATGGTTGTGCGCCGTTACACATTTGCTTTGCAGGTCCTCAGAAGACCTGTTTTGGAGCTTCTCTACACTTTGTCTAGTGGATCATGTGTTTGCTTCCACTATATTCCCATTGTTGATTTCCGCAGCTGACCCATCTGTGTACCGCGCATCATTTGACCAAGTGTTTCAAACGATGAAGAGTGAAACTAGGAATCCTATTGCCGCCAAGTGGTTCCTTAATACGTTGAACATTTCAAAAAAACGCTGTTTTCTTGACCATTCTCATGCCAGGCAGAATTCATTTTTCCCCGTTTATTCTACCTTGTTAACCCTAGCTGATGTAGCACTTGAAGTAGGCATGTATTCTTCCGCCTTGATGTATCTTGACGTTTCATACACCGAAGAAGAAAAGAAGGAAACAACGTGGGCAGACTCGACGAATTCCATTTTGAAAAGTCCCATGCATTTGTCATCACATGAAAAGATTGTCGGCATGTTGCTTCAAGCATACGGTAACCTTGGGGCGGACTTTTCTGTTCGGGGTCTTTCAATTGTACATCAATCGTTGCCGGAGTTGGCACGCACTTATCAAGCAAGTATGAAGTGGGACGAAGCGATGCTTGCATTGGATTCTTACATAACCAACGTGGATTCGGTCAAACCGCAGTTAGACATCGCAGCAGTATTGCACAACAAAGGTGCGGATCATCTCGCATGGGTATATGCTAACTGGGCATCTGGGAAACGGGATTCTAAAATATCAATGGATGACCATCTGAAGTTTCAAAATTTGAAGTTTCAATCAGTTTGGCGTTCGATTGGCAGGTTTCCCAATCATCAAAACGACAAGTATATAGAAACTATCATGGAAAGTTGCACCAAGACTCGGGAGACGACTTGTACAACAATGGCGAATGAAGTTCTCGTGCAGGGCCTCGTGTTTCTCTACCATCAAGAGCTTTTCCGCCTTGACTTCGTTAGAAGTGGGTTTCAAGTCGTGCTTGAAAGTTTAAATCACCTGGGCTCTGAAGAATATAGGAGTCTGTTTAGCCACTTACTCCATGCGAATCAAATATTGCAGCTGCAACAAATTGCATCCGAGTTGCAGGTAGATGAGTCTGTGGAACAGCAAAACAAACACTTGCTAGATCGCAAATTGCCCTTCGATTGTGCAGAAAGCATGATGAGGTTTAACTATGCCATTATAAATTCTGCAAGATTATCGAATAGTTTCTCCAAATCTACTGCGATTCAATTTGCGAGCTCGTTGGCTAGACGTTACCATAAACCAGAATTGTCCAGAATTTGGATCTCGGACAATCAAAGCGAAAGAGGCAGTTATGAACCTGGAATCGCATTCGAAATAGCTAAAGTGCACTGGGCGAACAAAGAAGCTGGTACTGCCGTGGCGATGATGCAGCAAATTATTTCAAATTCAAGCAGTCCCAGAGAAACGATTAAAGCACTTCGATTATGTGGACATTGGCTATCGATTCATGCCGTAGAAGAACCGGAAGAGATTCGGAATAATTTCCTGCAGAAGGCAATTGACAATTGCATTGTGCTAGATGACCCGAAACTTTTAGCCAAATGCCATCTGACAATGGCCCAATACACCGATCGATTGTATCAAAACCTTAACGAGAAATCAAAATCTCTAGCTTGGAATCGTATCAATGAAATTCGACACGCCAGAAAAAAGAACTTGGAGGAACTCAGAAGAGATACCAAGCATAGCAAGAACGGTAAGCGTATTATTTCAAAGTTGGGAAAACAAGTGGATCATGATCAGTCCAATCTCGATAGTGAGATGAAACTGTACCAGTCTTATCTAATTGCTACCATTGAAAGCTATTCCAGTGCAATGAGCCATTTTGATTCAGTGATGAACTTTTCGTACATGTTTCGAGTAGTGTCATTGTGGTTTGAGAACGCGACAGCATCATTCATCCATCCTGTTATTTCTAAATCGTTTGAAATCCTTCCTTCGCACTCATTTCTGACTCTGGTGTATCAAATTGCTTCTCGCTTAGGTAGCGAACTTGAAGCCCCTGATTCAGCAGGGTTGCAATTTCATTTTTACAGCTCCGCATCAAGCGAGGATTTTAAAAGCCAGGTAGCCCAAGTTATGTATCGATTGTGTGATGAACATCCTTTCCATACTTTTCCTCATCTATTCGCATTATCTACGGGGAACCAGGAAAGTTCTGCTAATGAAGCATCTGATAAAAGAAGAATTGAACAATCGCGACATATTATCGACATGGTTTTCAAAAAATCAAAGTATGCGAGGCATCTTCAAAAGTTCAATGAATTTCTAAACGCGCTTACTGCATTCTCCACATTTGTCGCTGAAAAGTCTCTTGATAAAAGTTGTACCTATGGCCATGTTGCAAAATGTCCTGAAATGAAGGCCTTTCATGAGGAATCAGACAAGAAAATTAACATCCCGGTTTTGCTTTCAACCGTTCCGATTATCAAGGACGGAACAAGTTATGTTACCAGTTCTGGAATTCAATGGTATTCCCATTTGCAAGATGATTATAATTTTGCAGGATCTGGTCTTTCGCGTCCTGGGTTAGTTAATATGGTTTCGAAATCGGGTCAGAACTTTCGTATGGTGGTAAAAGGGCCTTCACGAGCTCAGAATTCAGACGACCTGAGACAAGATGCAGTTATTCAACAGTTGTTCTCATTAGTTCATCTGTTGCTGCAACAGGATCCAATTTGCCAGCAGAATCGACTAGGCATAAGAACATATAAAGTAGTGCCTTTATCGTCTCAAGCTGGTGTGATGGAGTTCGTCCAAAATACAACTGCTCTGTCTGATTGCTGGACACGGTCTCCTCACATTAAGCGTATGGGGCATTGGAACCTCGATTGTCATCAAAAGCTTTACAAAGCCCAGAGAACTCCACTTTCTAACAAGGTCAAGTTGCTCAATGAGATACTTGAAAAGTACCCCCCTACGTTCAGGGGATACTTTTTGCATCACTATCCAGAACCCATGGCTTGGTTATTGAGTAGATTAGCCTACACGAAATCAGCAGCGGTATCATCGATAGTAGGATATATTGCTGGTGTAGGAGACAGACACGGACAAAATATTCTTATGGACAAAGTCACAGCTGAGGTTGTTCACATTGACTTTGGTATTACCTTCGGTCAAGGAGCTCTTCTTGCCGTTCCTGAGCTAGTTCCATTCAGACTCACTCCCAACATGATTGATGCGATGGGAATCACTGGTGTGGAAGGTGGCTTTCGTTCTTGCTGCACCGATACATTGAATGTGATGAGGAAAAACGCAAACGCAATATTAACTGTGTGTCAAGTCGTGGTTTTTGATCCGTTATATTCGTGGAGTCTAGCATCTGCCTTGGCAAATAAACACGACGAGGACGACGATTTTAAACCAATTGTACCAACCAAGTACAGTGCCAAAGGTGAGGCAGAGTATGTGCTGCTTCAAATCCAGCAAAAATTACAAGGCCGGGAAGATTCTTCGATGGCTGCCATTGGTGTCGATGCTCAAGTTACTAAACTCATATACGAAGCAACCAATGTGAAAAACCTCGCTGCCATATTCGCGGGATGGGCTCCTTATCTATAATCTTTTCCGTAAAATATCAATGCCAATTATAATTACCGTAGTTATTCCAGGTTCTAGGCGTTGTTTCCCTGAAAACTTGATATATATGTATCGCACACAACCGCCGATATCAATACCTCTGTCTAGTCTGTATACAAGTGACCAAATAGACTACCCGCTTCCCTCGTAGAATAGGGATTCCGGTTACTTTGCTTCAGCCACATAATTCATATACTATCCTTCGAGTGCAATCCAACTTGATTGTCGAAATAATACTACAATAAAGAGTTAAAAGGGTTTATGTCTTGGAATAGTTACTGTGTTGTCCATGTGTTTCCGACTGTCTCTTTGAAGTACGAGTTTGAATTAATATAGTACATGAATTCAATAAAAAGATCTAGCCATGGGAGAATCCGTCCACAGAAAGATACATTCAAATATTAAAATTCTTTCAATTTGGACGAGGACATGATTTCATCAATAATATTCGCAACATCCGGGCCCATAGCAACAACACCTGAGCCATGTCTAATGCAGTTCACACGAAGAAGCTGAGCAAGGGAAATCGCAGTGTCCAACAGCTCCTCGCTATCAATCAAGAAACATAGTATTGATTCACCTTGTTCAACCCATTGATCAAAGTTCCTCGAGTTTCGGCAAGCCATCATGGCGCTATGGCAGCCATTGACAACCATGCTTTCGATTTTGTTTTCCCTTGGAATTAAAAGAGCCAGTTTAATAGCACCTGGCTTCTTCACAAGGCTGATGATTTGCTCCGCTGTCTCCAACAGGTCATCACTATTGCCTTCATGCTCCCCCGCGTATTCTTGAATAACTTTATAATCACTCGATTCGGAACACGCCACCCACGCTCTTCTCAGGGCACTAACGCTCATAGCACCGTTTAAACTATTATGGTTCATATCGCTTAAAATATCGGGTACACGGTTACAGTCGATTCTAGCATACGGTAACGCCTGAAACATATTCCGCAACATCGCTTGTTGTTGCTCCAAACTAATCACCGAAAACAGCGGCACATGAATAAATACAACGTATCTGTGAACGGATAACGAAGAATAATAAATGTAGTTGCAAATATATCTTCCTGGATCTCGCGAATAGCAAACCGCGCCAACCGTCTCCATGCTTGATTTTAATTTACTAAGATCCAACCTCGAGCAAATTGAATGTTGGAGAGCCATGTTTGAATTTATTTTCTGCTTGTTAGGTTTGTTTCCATCTTGATCGCTAATTCTGAATGTGCATTCATTATACCCATACAATTCCAGCCTCATGCATGTAGATTTAGAATCGACGCCAAGATGGATCCAAAAGGAATCATTCTCTGGTTCGTCACATAAACTCATGTCTTCAAGCACTTGATCTACGCCAGACATGCTCACGTGCGAAATTCTGGCTTTCATAATACAGTCGTCTTCACGAAGGGCCTCCGCCAATATTTGTGACGGGTTCTCATCTACTCCTTCAAAAGGGCCAAAACCTGTCAGAAAAGACATGGTACGCTTTAGTTTTTAATTCTCTTTTCTTTGGGTCTCGAAGCGTCCTATATGGTAGATAGGTTCACAGAAATATCGCCATTCTCCGCAATGATCTGATTAGTTTTTTTGTTCTCGTTCTTCCAGAATGCTAGAGTGAAGCGTTCAGGGCGCTCCAAACCTTCCATCCTAGCAATGTAGATTGAGCGGATATTGAACGCACCAACAAAATCCCGGTTC
>Ga0105053_10006392_pt1 | contig 16253 bp, 14 predicted proteins | sample BON01_FD_78093 | JGI IMG/M metagenome (GOLD analysis project Ga0105053, IMG submission 78093) | Freshwater microbial communities from Lake Bonney liftoff mats and glacier meltwater in Antarctica - BON-01 | ecosystem: Environmental > Aquatic > Freshwater > Ice > Glacier meltwater | place: Lake...
ACTCGCTGGCTGGGGTGGCAGTTTCTTAATGGTTTATAGAAACAACGCTGGCAGGCTGGGTGCTGGCTTCATCAGTGTGTGCTTAGAAACACGCTGGCTGGGTCATTTCGGTGGTTTCTATGTTCCGGGATGACCCTGTAGTATCGGAATGAAATTTGAAAATGATTATAACCGGACAACATTTAATTTGGAATTGATTATGTCTTAACACCATTTAATAAATAATTAATATCTAATTCCGAATAGCAGCTGGTCTGATCCGTCAGCGTGACAGTGACCTTGAAAGTTGTTTGAGAGCAGAGTTTTTATTGAAAACAGTGGGTATCCCAGGGATGTGGGCATTTTTTTTCATTCACGATGGCAAACCCCGGGAATTCCCTCCGCCCTCAACAATGCCCCATGGTGATACATACTTTTAGTATGTATCACCAGAGATGAATTTTTTTCCAGTTTCACCCAGTCAACATTATACGGATTCATCTCAAAACACCTTTTTGACTCTCGCAAATTGGTCGGACCCCCACAAACACAATTTTGATTCTCAGAAACGGTCCGGGAACGGACGCTCCAAATTCAATTTCACATTCAAGTTTTGGAGTCTCAAAAACAGGAACGGACGCTCTGGACGCTCTGCTCTGGTTCGTTCCTGATTTTGAGACTCGCGGCTTCCGCCCATGTGCGTGGCCGCCATATGGCATATGTTTGCTCGCTACCGCAGGGGGGATCGGTTGGTGGGGAGAAACATCAGACATCGCCAAAAAAAAAAAAAATGAAAATATTTCCGAGCTCACAATTTGTGTTTTGTGTGTTATGCTCGAGTTGGCTTGGGTTTCTTGGTTTCTTTTATAGAGGGACAAGGTATTTTCAAGATTCAGGTCTCAAAACCAAAAATATATAGAAAACGGGTGGTCACGGTGGAGAAGGATTTTGTCTTGGGGGAGCTCAGTATGCCCTTTGCCTAATCGGCCTCAAAGGGAGTTGCTGATTGGGAGGAGTCTGAGGAGGAGGAGGAGGCGGCGGAGACAGTGGAGAGCAAGGGGGAGAGGAGGAGGAGGAAGATTCGGAGGAATCATCAGGTCATGAGAGGATGCGGGTTCGAAAGAGTCACAAGAGGAGTGAAGCGGGTGGGGTTTGTGGGGAGGAGTTATGGTTGTGCAATCTGCCAGAACTGCCATTTTCGGGGGGATCGCACACCCCCCCTTTCCTCAGGAGGCTCTCGAAACGATCAAACATATTCAAATACAACAACTTCGCCAATAAGTGTTGCAGCTCATAATATTCTTTCACTGGCAAAACTGTGACGCGACTGCTCCGCACAATAGCATGGTCATAGCGTATGTGTGGTAGGTATGTTATAGGGTTGGTTGTGGGAGGAGAAATTGGGATTCCAAAACGAAGAGGAGGCCCGGGGTTCAAAAATGCGTAGGAGGATAGGTGTACGTGGGGTTCCTGTCGAGGAGGAGCGGGCGAAGGGGGGCAAGACGACAATCACCGTGGCACAGTATGAACTTATCATGCAACAATTGATTACTCACGATCCGATGATCATCACGGTAATTATTCAACAGCGTCCTTTCCCTCTTTTCTTGTGTGACTGATACTTTTATTTTTTCGGAAGTTCAAAAATGACATTTTGTCCACAAATTGATTGGTTTTTCCGGCGACATTTTTCCCTCACGAGTTGGTTTGTCTCTTTTTTGTATCTATTCCTGCGCGCACTAGGACGTTCGGCAGGCCGTTTTGGTGTTTGTCACGGTGGCGTCGAGGTTTTCAGCCGGCAACTTTCCACGGGTCTAAACCTGTGCACGAATGAAAATTTCAGAGTTTTCTTCATGACAACAGTGTTTTTCTAAACTGAAAAGGTCAAATCCGAGAGTTTCTGGCACAGTGAATAAAGTAGGGAGAAGTTCTTGAAAGGTAGCGTGGGTCACAAAATCAGGCTACGCTTCTGAAACAAGTGTCAAATGACAGATCGTTTGCTCATGCAGCTGGCAAGCTATACACACGTGCTAGCAAGAGAATCGAAATATCATCTTTGAGACTACAAGAAATTTATTGAGTAGTCAAAATTTCTGGCAGTCAATTTTGACATTTTAGAACTCTTTCATGCGTTCAATTGTAGTGCGCCAGCTGCATGAATACAAGATCTATCTTTTGGTGCTTGCTTTCAAAGCGCAGCATCATTTTGTCACCCACAATACCTTTTAAAGACTTCTCCTCTCTCCATTCACTCTGCATGAAATTCTTGAATTTCACATTTCTATTTGAACCACACACTTTTGACTCGGAGAAATTTCTGAAATCTCGTTTTTTGCGACCTTGAGGCCTGAATCAAGGAAATTGATTTCAACAATTTCGTCGATTTTAAGCGAGGAGGTTTAGACCCGTGGCAACTATCTAGACAACAAACAGTCATACCTGGACAACATTTAAGAAATAAATAATTTCCGTTCCGGAAAATCACCGCAACTACAGTACTCCAGGTGTGTCTATTTCATTTGTCTCTAGACAAGGAATGTGTGCACTAACTATGATTCATTACATGTGCATCTAGAGAACGAATGTTTGTCTTGATTACATGATCTCAAGAAAACGGATGTACGTATTGATTACGTGTGTATCCAAAGAATGGATGTGTGTATTCATTGCATCATCTCTAGAAAACGAATATACGTATTGATTACATGTATACCTAAAGAATGAATGTGTGTCTTCATTACATGTGCATGTGCGACAATTACCACTGAAAAGTGCCTCGCCCAGATCCGAGACGCCGCCGGGACGTGCACAGCCAGAGTGGTCCGTTTCAAAAAAAAAAAAAAGCGTTTCAACGTGACATGGTCGTGTGGAAAATTCAAGGACGATCGGGAGGCAGAGCCTTGGCAAAAAAAAAGAGGCGACTGCAAGTGCTTTACTGCATCAACGCTAAATGAATAAGGCCCACCCCCCCCCTACCCTGATGTTAATCAAGGTATTTCCTTTACTTTAAATTCAAAATCCATGCCCACGGCCATTTCAGGCAAAACCGAGGTATAGGATCGTGTATTATACAACTTACGTGTATGAATTAAAACACTACCCTATATAGGGAATATATTCGTCACGTTCAATACACGACCCTATTTTTGCCCTATTTTCGACGCTCGAGCCTATTTTCCTTATGAAACAACACACTACCTTATACAGGGGAATATACTCGTTACTGTCAATACATGACCCTAATTTGGCCAATTTCCAACGCACAAGCCTATTTTCGCCCTATATTTCAGTGCACGAGCTTTCTATATTGTCCTCACATTAATGGTCTCCAACAAACAAACAAACTCCTTCGGGATGGGCGCGCGACAGCTTCGTGGCAAAAAAGCCCCTTGCTGCTGCACACCCCAGTGTAAGCAAGTTTTTGAATGAAGTGCACGTGTGTGCGCGAAATGCTGATGTGATCGAGCTCTTGCACACGCAAGTTGCAAAGTGCTAGTGGACAATTATATGTATATATATATAGATATGAAAATACATTTATGTATGAATTTATACACATATATATAGACAAGTCGACTAGTGACGACAACATGAAAGTGGAAACTGAAATTCGCAAAAGCTAATGGAGCGGGAGCCACTGGCAGTCACGGAGTGTTGATTCAAAGCGACGCCCTCGCCGCCGCGCGACGCCCGAAAGGGCTTCATCGAATCAGCCTTCAATTCTGCGCAATCTTTTCTCCATTGTCCCCTGATTTGGGATTGAATTTTTTTGCCTGCCAACACAGCCAACCAACCCCTTCTCTATCCTTGCTCAAGTCGATCAGGTCTTTTGAGGCTGACGAGGCGGGACACAATTCCTGTCCCGAAGCATTTACAATTACAGTGGCATTTTTTATGAAATCACCTTTTCCCGAGGGGTTCACATCTGTGCGAAAGCACTTCGCCTCGAATGCCAGTCCAATTCGAATGGCGCTCGACAGCACGGCTGAGGGATTAGCAATCTGATTCGAGTGGTTGTAGGGCCGGAAAAATACAAAGAATAATTGGCTTTGAGTCTGTTTTGAAGAAGGACGACACAGAGACTGATGAGGCGCGCGGCGGTGAGGCGCACCGCGCCGAAGCTGCTGCCAGGGTAGGTCCAAATACGCAATGGAAAAATTGGGGGGTCATACACGGGAATATATACGGGAGTCCCGCGCGCCATCAGGGCAGGGACTCCCGTGTAAAACCCCCCGTATTTTCCCTTTTGAAATTTGGACCTACCCTGATGGCGTGCGGGAGCTTCCTCGCCGCCGCGCGCCCCAATCTTGACATTGGGATTCTACTGTCACTGATTCAATTTTTCATAGACGTCGGCAAACTCTGCAAGGGGGCCTTCATCGCTGGATCGACATGGAGATTCGGTCTTGCTGCATATAGGGGTATGTATCCGGTGGATGTATGCATATATTGTGGTAGTGTTGAGTAGGGTCGAATGATCCGTTGAAGGTTTTGTCTGAGAGATGCGGAGCGCAGGTGACATGTCCATGTGCCCAGACACCCTTGTGGGCACATGGAGAGCCAGCTCACAACCGAGGAGCTTCACGGTAAAGTATCACCTGTGTATGGTTTAGGGGCGTCAGAAAACCGCAACAAACCAAAAATGCTCAATCTCAGTCGGACGTGTCCGAATTTACGTTGACTAAAAATGTCAGTGTGAAACGTGTGACACCTCCGATCTGAGATGGGACGTCCCGTCCCCAAATTTCACTATTTCGCGGATCGGATGCGCACGCCATCTCCCAAGATTTTTGCGAGATCGCACACATCCGATCTGAGGTCGGTCTGTCGAGGACGGTCTTTGAAGACCGGTGTGGCCAGAAAGTACTTTTTCCACCCAAAACCGTCTTTTGCGGGCTTGTGGGTCCGTAGGGCCAGTATGTGCGACCCCCAGGGGCACGCGGCAAGCGGAGGGGCTTTAGCCCCGCAGCCGCCGCGCGCCCACTGGATCGGACCAGAGTCATGAGGATCGTTTGAATAGGGGAGTGTCATCCACACGGCGGTGAAGAGTCTTGAGCCAAATTTCTCGCTCACGCACACTTTCACATATCAATTCCATGTGTCAGGCCCCAACAAAACACTCGGTAGGGAGAAAGAGCCAACAAGCACCCGTTCTGTCAGTCAGATGCCAGTGGCGTGCGACGGTGGAGGGATTGGAGAAAGATTTGCAACAAACACCCGCAGTATCCAAATCTTCCTCCCTTGCATGCACTAAGCAAAAGTTTGCAAAACACGCAGTGGTGCGCTTGCGAGGTTGTTGCATCAGCGATTCACCAAGTGGATGATCTCCCACGTATAGTCCTTGCCCCCAAACTGGACACGACCTTGAATTTCTGAATTGCATGCTACATAACCCCCAGTATGGACGTAATGACTATTGAGAATCGCGGAGCAAGCGGGCACGCAGCGGCGAGGCGCACTGCACCGAAGCTGCTGCGCACCATCAGCACTCGAAACGAGAAATAGTGGTCGATTTGACCTTAATTCTTCACATTTTTGATGAACATCAGGGTCTAGGTAGTTCCTGTCTCTCCCGTGTACAAACCCCTATATTTTTCCCTCCAACATTTGGAAATCCAGCCCCGACACTGAGAAGGCATCAGAAAAAGACCGTGACTATGCCCACCCTGCCGATATCGAGAAAAAAACTTTGTCTATAGCTTTGTCTATAGACAAAGTTTTTATCTCATCAATGCAAGGATGTGTACTGGGAGCATTTTGGAAAAATACCTCGTAGTGGCGAGGAGGTACTGTATCAGCCTGAAACCCAAGGACAACTTTGCTGCCAGGAGGACCTAAGATGAGCCCAGACATATCCGCTGTTGCAACAACTAGCATCAGAAAGTGCAGGCCTTGGTGACAATGCGTGGGAGCGGAGAGGCATGTGGTGCCGCACCACAGGTCACATGACGACCAGTGCTTTGCATGACAGAAACAATGCAAGGCGCGAGACCTGCAGCGATGCCTTTAACATCCATGCCATCAACTGTGCAAAGAAGATCGCCCAACACGATTTTGGCACAGCGGTCTGCAGGACCGTTAGGAGCGAGCCCGTTCACTACCAGGCCATCACCATCAGGCCCAGCTCCAGTCTCTCCAGCGTCAAAAATAATCCCTATGCCCACAGCCTTGGCAGCCTCTGCACATAGAGAGAGAGAGAAAGAGAGAGAGAGACAGAAAGAGAGAGAAAGAGAGGCAGAGAGGGAGGGAGGGGGAGAGAGAGAGAGAGAAAAAAGAGAGACAAAATGAAGAAAGAGAGAGAGCAAGAGAAAGAGAGAGAAAGCGAGAGAGAGAGAAAGCGAAAGAGAGAGAAGAAAGGGAGAGGAAGAGAAAGGGAACAAGAGAATTTGAGAGAGAAAGCAAGAGAAGTCGTGTGTGTGAGAGAGGAGTTGTGAAGGAGAGCGAAAGCGGGAGAGAGAGAGAGAGAGAGAGAGAGAGAGAGAGAGAGAGAAAGACAGAGCAAGAATGAGAGAGAGCAAGCAAGAGAGGTTCAGAGGGAGGGAAAGAGAGCACGCGAGCTAAAAAACTGGCAAGAGTGAGCAAGTGAGCGAGAAAAAGAGAGCCAGCGTGCGCGCTCACAAGCGAGAGAGAGAGAAAGAGTGTGCGCGCACACGCGCGACAGAGAGAGAGAGAGAGAGAGAGAGAGAGAGAGAAAGAGAGAGAGAAAGAGATACAATCATAGAGAGCGAGAAAGAGAGCGAGCGAGCAAGCGAGCGAGCGAGCGAGAGAATGAGTGAGCAACAGAGACGGACACAGAAAGACAGAGACAGAGAGACAAAAGTAATAGGGGAATCGCTGTGGGAATAACGACCAAATTGCAAACAGGGACTTAAAACTGAAGTTCATTTCTATCAGAAAAGTAAGTGGTTGGGCTAGCGATGGCAACAGAAGCTGGAGGAAGACGGATGGCACATGCAGCAGTGTGCAGAGCGCACCAAGGTCAGCCAGCACCAGAATGTGAGGGAAATACAGACTTGAAAGTGAGCTCTCGCACCAACATGAGCAAAGACAAAACACAAGGGTGTGGACCGGCGGGGTTGCCGGCAACGCTGGCAAATCGCTGGGTCGGACTCAGCGTGGATGCATGGAAGCCTCGCCGTACTTCGTTATTTTTTTCTCGCGCTGGCTGCCGCACGTTGAGACAATCACAGCCAAAACCCAGCCAGCTCATGCTCGCTGCTATGTGTGCGCCGCTACAGCTCAACTTGATTGCTGAGGTGCGCTGAGGAGCAAGCTGGTGTGGAAGATGCAGATGCTATGTGTGCGCCGCTACAGCTCGCCCAAAGTTGATGATAGTATCCGTAAATTTTTAGTCATCGTAGAATTGGCGGCAACGTTGAGACAATCAATGTCAATCATAACGAGTTTTTAGCACGTTGAGACAATCACAGCCAAAACCCAGCCAGCTCATGCTCGCTGCTATTATATGGCCACAACAGCAAGCCCTCACAAGAGAGTGGTGTTTGCGCAGGGCCACGAATCGCTGCAACAGCATGCGCTAGGCAGAACGCCGTCCTGGTCCGGCCTGGGAGGTGGCGCGAGGGTAGAAACACCAGCGTTTGACCTAAGCGGCAAATTGGAGGAAGCTCGCTTCCGGGTGCAGCAACTGGAGCAAATGCTGCATCGACAGAGGGAGGAGGCCTCCGCAGTCCAAGCTCTTCATGATGCCGCGCATCGCGATGTGGTGTTTCCGCGTGGACCGAAACTTATCACGCGCGACACCATCGACACGGTGCAGAGCACATACATGCTGCCAGAGGTGTTCGGAAGAGCCGAGTTTAATGATCGGGAGCAGGTCACCATGCTTCGTACACACCACTGTTATCTTGCCTCTGCAGTTTTTATTTGCGCTCACTGACACTGTGCTGCCCCCCTGCCCCCGGCCGACCCTCCTTTCTATAGCCTGTTCCACTCCCATTGCCTGGCTGGACGTACCTCTGGGAGTATGCTGGATACAGGAACAAAGATGGCACTATCACGTCTTCCCCGAAAGGGAAGAAAAATAGCACAATCGCGTCTCCCCCCAAAGGTCAGCGACCTCCTAGCCTCTTTGGCAGGCAGAGAAAACATAATGCGTGTCTAAAATGTCGGGCGCGCGGCGGCGAGGCGCACAGGCGGCGGTGAGGCTTAAAGTGAAGAAGATGGAGTGTTATAGACATAGGTGCAAATGCATGGAAAAAAAACACGGGCGTGTGTAAACTCCGTGTATAAACTCCTGTTTACTCTGTGCCGGGTTTTCTGAAAAAAGATAGGTACCCGTATTTTTTCGAATTGATTTTTTGTTTAAAATTGCACCGGACGCAAAGGTAACCCGAGTGGCGCGCGGCGACTTCGCGCTGGGCCGAAGTGCGCACAGACCACCAATTTCCTCCGAAATTTGGATTTACTATGGCAGCTTCGGCGCGGTGCGCCTCGCCACCGCGCGCCCAACAGTGGTGCTCTCGGGTGGCCACGTGCCTTGCATGCAAAAATCTGACGTGCACACATTTCGTAGGCGTCGGTACCGTAAGCGTCGATATGCAAACGCACCAGTGGTCGATGTTTACCAACGTGCCTCCAGCTCCAGCGCATCAACAACAAGGGCGTCAGACCCTGAATGAGCAATCAGGGTCATACCTTGCACCAGCACAGACCGTGACGCGGGGATCCATGATGAATATCAAGAGCGAAAATCTGTGGGGGGCGAGAGCACTTTCCACGGAAGAGTGTATGCGTTTTGGCGTGCCAGTCGGTTCGACGTGGAAACCCAAAAGCGAGAAGCAATTGAAAACAGAGTCGAGAGAAGAGGTTGTCCCGGCACCGTCTCCTGTCATGTATGGTGGGTACATGCCGACGCAAATGAGGGTCAACGATTCCACCCCTCGGTTTGATGACGAGAGCACATGGCAGGCTTGAGTCTGACAGAAAGAAACAAAGAAAGAAAGAGTGTCTCCAACAGAGTCAGCAGGTTCAGTAAGAGCGGGATCATGAGTCAGCAGGCGATTTGCCCAAATCTCGATCCCCTGACTTTCAAAGTTTTTGGAAAAACTTTGAATTTCAAACCCACATTGATTTTGATGCGCGGCACGCGCCCATTCGATTTCCTTCGAATTCATACAGAATTTTCAAACGTGCGTGTAAATCAATTTTCATATATCCAGATCCCAGATTCCTGGTTGTCCATCGTGTTTCCCAGATATCCTCCCCATCGTCTGTAAACGACCCCAGTGAGCGCGCGTGCGGCACGCAGGCATTCGGTTACCTTGCAATCAATACATAATTGTAAGATCACTCGCTTAAACATTTCAGGTCGAATAGAAGTCGATCAGAAGTGTTTCTGTTGGACCAGAAAAAGGGGCCCCTGATTTCTGGTCGATCAGAAATATACAGGCAATGAGGTGGAAATCTGGGAAGGGTGAATTTTGGGGTTTGAGACCAAAATATGGATAATTTGGGCCAAATTTGTGGGAAATTTTATCGTGAGGAAAAAAGGAACACCAGATCGTCACAAACCATGACAAACGACAATTACTGAATGGATCCATGTCAAACACACCAAAGAAGAATCCCAGATTGGAAAACAAGGAAAGCGAACGACCACTGTAGTTGAGATGGTTTTCCAGAACGGAAATTATTTAATTCTGAAATATTGTACTGGTACAATTGATTTTTGTATGGATTATTGCCGGCTGAAGATCTCGAAACCACAAACACCAAAACGTGCCGAGCGTGTGCGCTAGCGTGCGCAGAAATAGGTACAAGAAAGAGACAATCCAATTGGTAAAAAAAAAATGTCGAAAAAACCAAACACTGTGTGAAAAAAATGTCCTTTCTCCAACTTCCAAAAAAATAAAAAGTATGAGTCAAGCAAGGGAAGAGGGAAAGGACGCTGTCGAATCATTACGATCGTGTGCAATCAGCAGCCAATTCGAGTTTTGAACATTTCTGTTCCGCAATGAGACCTATTTTTGTGCTGCCAAAACCTCATTTTGATTTCTTGCTGGGGATTCAGACCTATGAAAAGTCAGAAAACAGAAATTAGAAAGCAGCACCACTTTCCAGGTCACTTTGACGGATTAGATCAGCTGCCATTCGGATTCAGAAATTGATTATTTATTAAATGGTGTACGGGCATAATTAATTCAAATTGAATGGTATATTCGTTTAAAATTTCTTTTCGGCTATAATTAAGATTTCAAAAAACCACATCAACTGCAGTACAGGCGATCGACCGGGAATCTGGAAAAGCGCAAAAACAGGGGTGTGTGGCCAAAAAAACAATTTAAATCTGACTCTTTTGTTGCAGCCTCACAGATATTTCAAAGTTTACGAGTCTCCAGAATACCCCGTCCAGGAGGAAGTGTGTCAGACAGTAAATTTTCCAATCATTGTTTCGATGATTTTGGACCCGACAATCTTGGAATTTTTTTTTGCTGCCCTTTTGCAGGGGTGCCGACGCCCCCTGCACCACCCCAATTTGGGGTTAAAATGTCAATGTCGCCTCGTGACAGGTGCAAAGTACTGACAACTCGGGACTACCCCGGGAAAATACTAACACAACCGAAACAAAATGTCAAAACTATTTTGTGCAAAAATTTCGGAAAACAAACTTGGGATACCCACTATCAGTTTTCAATGTGTTTTCAGGGTACAGTAGCGTTCTGGGACATAGAAACCGCTTTTTTGACCCAGCCAGCAAGTTTCTAAGCACACACTGATGAAACCAGAACCCAGCCTGCCAGTGTTGTTTCTGTAAACCATTAAAAAACTGCCACCCAGCCAGCGAGTTTCTACACTCCCCATAGAAACTCTAACTTTATAGTAAGAGATTTTATGAATCGTTAAGAAAATCATAAAGAAAATCATTAAGATTTTTACAGGAAAAATCTGAGAGTTTCACAAAGAAAATTTAAAGTTTCATAGAGAAAATTAAGATTTTCATAGAGAAAATCATAAATCATTGGGAAACTGCCCAAATCGCTGCCAGTGGGTTTCTAAACCCTCAGTAAAGAAACCGGCCCAATTCCAGCATGAAATTTCTATCTGCCAGTTTCTATGTCCCGGAACGCTACTGTAGCTGTCTTCTGGAGACCCCCAAAATCCCATTTGAGCATCATCTTACGCGAACCATGTGGATTAGATCGATATCTCAGCACTATGACAATTTGGTTCGTTACTAAATCGAGACCGCTTGAGCACCAAATATTGGGGACGATACCATGCAGGCTCTTCCCATCAATACGTAAAAAAGAAAACGGGACCAGGAAAATACTCATGCCAGTGTGTGCGCAGCTCTCTCAGTTTCCAGCAGAGTCCTTTCAACTGGGTCACACTGGACACAACTTGGCGACCGGTACGAGGAGGAGCTACTTTGCGCCCGGTACGAGGAGGGATCTGTATCCCCCAGGGAGGGCGTCTTTTCCCCTCCAAAAGGCCGGGGGGGGAAATTTCAGATGTTGGAACACACAATCACTGGCTCTGATCATTGTCCTCGTTTGGCGTCTGTGAGACGTATATTCTCGATTTCTTCATTCTGGGGCGGGTTCATTCACTCTCGCCTGGCGCTGGCAGCTTTGCAACGCTGCAGCCCATCTTCCGTCGCCTGCTGCTGTCCAGGCCACTTTAGTGTCAAATTTGGAGATTCGCCTGAGTACTGAAAATTGGCAGATGTTCAGTCAACTCGTAGATTTTGAGAGTGAGGGTCTGAGGGACTCTGCATGGTAGTAGCGGTTCCCGTCAACAAGCAAAGTTAAACCAAAAATTGCTATCAAACCCTCGAGACAATAAGCCAACCCAAGAGAATAGTGTTTGCACTGGGTCATGAATCGTTGCAACAGCATATGCCGGGCAGGACTCCGTTTTGGCAACCATTTGGAGGAGGCACGGTCAGTTCAAGGCCCCCCGACGAGAGTTGAGGCAGTGTTTGATCTGAGCAGTAGATTAGATGACGTCAGCATGTAGCTCTCAGACTCAGGCTCAGGCTTGAATAAAAAGTGATCTCTCTCTGTTGGTTGCTTTTCTCTTCGTTTTTTTTTTTAACGTTTTCTATCACGGGGAGAACATGAGTCCAGATTCTCTGAAAAACAGGGGCTAGGTATGAGAAACAACTTGTCGGTGGAATATCGTCATTTCTGTGGTCCTCTGGAGTGGCGCCTATCTTTTGCACGGCAGATTCTTCTGGCGATAGCACCGCACTGAATTGGGGCACTAAGTTGGGGAGATTGATAAGGTCATGAAAAATGATTACACAATGAACCTCCCCTACTAAACTCCCCCCATCAACTGTCCACGAGTTTGGACCTACCCAGAACTTTTCTCGACGCCTTTGGACTTACCCCATGGCGCGCGGTAACTTTGGCGCCTTGCCGCCGCACGCCCGAGTACAGCCAATCCCATTGAGTGTCAATTTCCCATTCGAATCTCAAATTTAATGACGCCGCCCTTTACTCACCCAAAACCCTGTTTGTATATTTCTGGACCATCTATAAAGAGTCCATGGGAGGCCAACTTCCAGGGCAGGCAAACTTGATGGGTACGCAAACATCCTCATAACACAAAGGTACCCGGGTGCGCGCATGCCGCACGCCAAGCGCGGCGGCGGAGGGCGTTCGCCTCAACGCCACCGCCCAAAGAAAGGTACGACTCAGACTCACAGAGTATCAGTGCGCCACCCCTCGCGTTTGCCAGGCAGGCGCACTTACCAACCTCGATGTTATTTTACATTTATAGTTGACAATTACACATTTCCTAACAGAGGATACTGCGCCCCAAATACCACTCCAATCTGAGCTTTCACATATTTGGAGCCTTGCCATCGCCTCACTCACACTTGGTCCACAATAGTGAGGGTCTCCGATGCGTGCCGATGCTCCTCTTGCTCATTCTCCAGCAACTCCGCGAGAGTTTGGCACTCCCATCGGTAATTCATGGGATCCTGCACCCGCAGCAGGTAAACGCCTCCATTCTGATCACCGACAGCGACATTTCTAGGATCCGCAGGGCTAACATGCCAGGCCCCGACTTTGGATTTGAGTTGGAAAAGAGTCTCAGGCTTGGGCGCTGCATCGTTGCTGGCCGAGTCCCGCATTACGTTTAAGACGTGCCCATTGACTTCGGACACAAAAGTTTCTCCATCCATCATCTGCACTCGTGGGCGTTTGTCGGTCTGGAGACGAAGAAAGAGACTCACACTGCCAGACACCTCATCTTCTTCTGAGCGTGCCTCGAGGGGAAACCAAGACTCAAGATCTTGATTGATAGGAAGCGATTGAAGCTCGAGCATGACCCGCCCCAAAAAGTCATGGCTGCCCACAATATCGTGATCAAATATACTGACGACCAGCGATGACGTCACATCAACGTTGTAGTAGTGAAACGTCTCCTCCCACACCGGATCTAGAGTTTTAGTCTGAACGTCAGTTTTTTTCACAGCCTTAGGCCCCTTTTGGGCCTGATCATCAGACATCAATCCTCGGATTTTCATTGCGCGAATCTTGAGATCAGTGACGACGGTGGGCCGGCGCTTCTCGAGAGCAATGAGTGCCTGGCGGGTAATCTCCAGTATGTTGCAGTCCTCGGCCGCTACGACTGATGCACTTTGATCTTCTTGCAGAATAAGGCTCATTTCACCAATCGTATCGCCCTTGTCCAACAGCGCTACCTGCTGCCCAAGATCGTGCTTTCCAGCAACAGGAACTTTCTTAACCGGGTTTGATGACTCCATCGACTGCTCATTCTTTGGTGTGTTGTGGGTATCAAACTTGATCATTACGCGCAGCGTTCCGCTGATGACCATGAACAGACTGTCCACAGCGTCTCCTTGCACGAACAGGATCTTGTTCTTCTCGAGAGTGACAAAGTTGCATTCTTTGAGCATCTCTTTGTGGTCCCAGGCCGAGGTCATCTGCGCATCAGTCATGTGTCATTTCACGTTTGCACCCAAAACAAATCCATGTCCAGTTTTCTGTTTAGTAGTAGCATCCGTAGTGGATTACCAAATTGGTGAATTCATAGTCTGTGCAGACATTAATGTCGTCATGAAGGCACAACAAGCGTGCCACCAGACGGCACAACGGCCACCAGTCCGAAGGCAGCGTAGATGCAGTGTTCGAAGAGACAGTTTCAAAGCACCCCAGAACAGTGCAAGAATGTATGTAAGCAAAAGGTATGAATATGTGCAGTGGGGCATACTGTTAGATATACGCATGGCGGCGGAGGATTTTAGCCCGACGTTGCCGCGCGCCACTCGAGTGGCAGTCTCACGTTAAAAGACCTCGGACTTCATCAGAGACCCTTTGCCCACTGGCCACAAAAAAATGAAAATACAAGGCAAGAATTCGAGCTGCGAAAGGGGAACGTGGCAATTCAAAACCAAAAAAAAATCTATTCGTGCAAACTGCTTGAAATCCGTAGCAGTGTGACCCTAATTGATTTTTGAAGACTCAACCTGATCAACGAAAGGAATATGCAAATCTTTTGCGTAGCATGTCTGAGTTGAGTGGCGCGCAGGGACGAGGGTGCAAGCCCGAATGCCACAAAGTGTTTGCTGCACGCTATCAAAGGGTATTCCAAAGTCTGACACTCGGTACATACCTCCAAAAGGAGTGCCTTTTTAAGGAGCATGCGCTTTAACGCGAGCTCCACCATAGACGGAGCTTCATCCATGGTTTCTGCCAGGTTGCTCTTCAAAAGCTCCTTTGCCGAGCCAAAATTCTGGGACTGCATAGTCTTTATCTCGTCGATGTGGGCGTCAAACGCCTGCAGAGCAATTGTCGCAAACGGGTCTGATGTGCCTGAAGCGTCAGCTGCGACCAGCTTGCTGGCGGCCTTGATAGTGATAGTCAACATCTTGCGAACCTGCGGGTTCTTCATGTCTTCTTCGTCATCGCCATCGTCAGCAGTTGCAATGGCTGATATTGCAGAAACTGCGGCAGCCTTGATCTCAGGATCTTCATCGCCGGCTAATTCCCCGAGTATCTGTGATGCCGAGGGGTCACCAGGACCTGCCATCTTAGATATGCTTGCGATTGTCACGAGCCTGATTTCTTTTTCTGGATGCTTCAGATAGGGCTTTATCGTCTCAATCACGAGAAAATTCAAAGATGGAATCCCGCGCGCGGGAAAGGCAACATTTCTCCGGCAAATCCTTTCATTACCAAGCCTGGTAAGCACATCGGCACTTTGACCAAACATTTCAGATCCCGGGTTCGTGGTGGCCTCCAGTTGGTCCAGCATGAATAGGATGTTTTGCACGATTTCAACGTCCACGTCCTTTTCTGGCTTATCAACATCATACACCTCTTTTGGCTCTTTTTCTTCTGTCACTATCTTAGACCGCTTGCGGGCCTCGATCCTGAGCTTGGCCCTGCGCGCATCTTCGGCGTCTTTTTTGGCTTTTTCCTGCATCTGTTTGGGGTCGACTTTCTCCATAAACTTGAGCAGACTATTCAGAGACCACAGGGCTGTCTCATGCGACACTGATAAGTCGACCTCTGCTCCATCTAATTCCTCCTGCTCCTGCTCTTCACTCCAAATGTCAACTGTCTGCATTGCTCCAGGATCTCTCACCCCGTCCAAATCAAAACCTTCGGCACCTCTACTTTGTCCTCTGCTTGCAGGCAGTGAATTGGGCCCTGATAATTTTCCATCCCCCGTGGCGGGACGGCTTGGCCCGTCTTTACTGCCTGCACCACTTCGGTTGGTTTGGAAAGTTCGTGGTCTGTCACCGCTGAATCCAGTTTGTGGACGACTCAATCCGGAATTGCCGGTCCTCGGACGCAAAACCACGCTGCCGCTCGTGCCAGGTCGGTCGTCGACGAATTCAACGTCAACATCAGTGTACATGCTGATTCTCTGCTGCAGCGCTTCGTCTTCAGGACCCAACTGGTGCGCACCATCTGTTTCATCAGGAGCTGTTGAGATGCGGAGCACTTCTGCACGGTTGCCATCAGCACTCTCTGAAGTCACCACCTCATTTGTTGCCTCACCATCTTCCTGCCGACCCACCTCTTCGGCCTCGACGTTGATTTCATGGCCACTCTCAGAGGAGCCAAAATTCGCCGCGCTGGATGTAACGGTGGTCTGATTCTGGCTCTCAACTGGGCCAACTCTAGCCTTCAAGTTCCGAGGCATCTGCCTGTGGGATGTGTCCGCATTTGATCCTCTTACAGATATACTCGATTCGAAACTTCTCTGTCCCTTTTCGGCCGCAGCTGTATTACCAAAGGACACATTGGATCTTGCTGAGTCTGTCCTGG
>Ga0105053_10006395_pt1 | contig 16250 bp, 17 predicted proteins | sample BON01_FD_78093 | JGI IMG/M metagenome (GOLD analysis project Ga0105053, IMG submission 78093) | Freshwater microbial communities from Lake Bonney liftoff mats and glacier meltwater in Antarctica - BON-01 | ecosystem: Environmental > Aquatic > Freshwater > Ice > Glacier meltwater | place: Lake...
GATCGGTGCGATCTGCCATGCACCCTGGCTGCTGATCGAAGCCGATGTCGTGCGGGGAATTTCGGCGACCAGCTATCACTCCATCCGCACCGACATGGCCAACGCCGGCGCAACCTGGCGGGACGAGGAAGTCGTGGTCGACCAGGGCATCGTGACCAGCCGCAGCCCCGAAGATCTCGACGCCTTCTGCGCCAAACTGGTCGAGGAAATTGCCGAGGGCCGTCACCACAGCCGCCAGGCGGCCTGAACCTCGAGGCAGATCAGTTGGGGGGCGTCGCGCCGGGCGGATCACTTTCGGCCAAAGGCGCCCCCCTGCCTGAGCCACCGCGCCGCGATGGCCAGACCTCAGCCGGCAATCACGTCAAGCATCCAGTGCAGGCCATAGGCCACACCTGCCACGCCCAGCACACCGGCGACATAAAGGCCGGCGAACCAGAGCCAGCGATGGCGCGGCTCAGTCGTGTCCATAGCCATCGTCGGCCGAGGGCGGGCCGCGGAAGACCCAGTAGGTGTAGCCGGTGTAACAAAGGATCACCGGCAGGACGATGATGACACCGACCAGCAGCAACTCCTGCGTCGCAGGGACCGCTGCGGCCTGCCAGATGGTCAGCACACGCGGCACGGCATAGGGCCACAGGCTGATGCCAAGCCCCATGAAACAGAGCAGGAAGGCCGCGATGGCGCTGAGGAAGGGCTGCAGCGTGCGGTCCCGGATGAGCCCGTACCAGAGCGAGGCAAAAGCCGCGGCGGTCAGGAACGGCACCGGCATCAGCCAGAGCATGCGCGGCCAGGTGAACCAGCGCTGCTCGATTTCCGGATCGGCAAGCGGCGTCCACAGGCTGGCGATGACGATGGCAAACAGCACCATGGCGGCTAGGCGCATCGCCATGGTGCGCGCCCATTCGCGCAGCTCGCCACGGCTCTTGGTCACCAGGAAACACGCTCCCAGCAAGCCGTAACCGGTGACCAGTGCGGCGCCGGTGAACAGGTTGAAGGGGTCGAGCCAGCTCCACATGCCGCCCATGTGGGCGCCGTCCTCGAAGTTGAAGCCGCCGATGAAATGGCCCAGCACGATGCCCTGGCAGAAGGTCGCCAGCGTCGAGCCGAAGGCAAAGACCCGGCGCCAGATGTGTTCGCTGCCGGGCGAGCGGTGGCGAAACTCGAAGGCGACGCCGCGCAGGATCAGGCCCAGCAGCATCATGAAGATCGGCAGATAAACCGCCGGAAGAAGCATGGAATAGGCCCGCGGGAAGATCGCCAGCATCACGACACCGCCCAGCACCAGCCAGGTCTCGTTGCCGTCCCAGACCGGCGCGATGGTCGCCATCATGTGATCGCGATCAGCGCGTGAACGGGTGAAGGGAAAGAGGATGCCGATGCCCAGGTCGAAACCGTCGAGCACGACATACATGGTGACGCCCACGACCAGGATGAGGGCCCAGATGACGACCAGATCCATCAGCCTTCCCCCCCGTCGGATGCCGGCTGCGGTCCCTGTGCGATGAGCCGGGCGCCCACGCCCAGGAAGACCACCATGACCGTGGTGTAGACCACGCTGATGGCGATCAGCGAGAAAGCGACCCCTCCGGTGGTGAGGCTCGGCGTCAGGGCGTCAGCGGTGCGCAGGACGTTGTAGACGACCCAGGGCTGGCGCCCGGCCTCCGTCGTCACCCAGCCGGCAATCGTGGCGACCAGGCCCAGGGGGCCGACCAGCATCAGCAGGCGCAGATACCAGACGGATTCGGCTAGCCGTTTCCTGTGCCGCAGCCACTGGCCCATGAAGGCCATGGCGATCAGCAGGAAGCCGATTCCGACCATGATGCGGAATGAGAAAAAGACGAGCGGCACATAGGGCCGGTCGGCCGCGGCCACGGTATTGAGGCCGACCAGCGTGCCGTCGAACGTGTGCGTCAGGATGAGACTGCCCAGATAGGGAATGCCGACCTCCCAGAGATTGCGCTCCAGCGCCATGTCGGGCCAGGCAAACAGGATCAGCGGCGCACCCGATACGGTTTCCCAGTGGCCCTCGATCGCGGCGATCTTGATCGGCTGATATTCCAGCGTGTTCAGGCCGTGCTGATCGCCCAGGAAGGCCTGCAGCGGCGCAACCACCACCGCCATGGCCAGCGCCAGCTTGAGCGAGGTCACCATCGCCTCGCGCTCCTTGTCACGCAGGATGCACCAGGCAGAGATGCCTGCGACGACAAACGCGGAACTGACCAGCGAGGCGTTGACCATGTGCAGCAGACGGTAGGGGAAGGACGGGTTGAAGATCACCGCCAGCCAGTCCTCCGGCACAGCGTAACCCGAGGCGCCGATGCTGAAACCCGCCGGGGTCTGCATCCAGGAATTGGCCGAGAGAATCCAGAAGGCCGAAAAGGTCGTGCCCAGCGCGACCATGCAGGTCGCCAGAAAGTGCAGGCGCGGTCCGACCTTGTTGACGCCAAAGAGCATGATGCCGATGAATCCGGCTTCCAGGAAAAACGCGGTCAGCACCTCGAAGCCGATCAGTGGCCCCAGGACATCGCCGATGAAATCGGAGTAGCCGCTGAAATTCAGCCCGAACTCGAAGGAGAGCACCACGCCCGAGACGACGCCAATGGCGAATGCGAGCGCAAAGAGCCTCACCCAGAAGCGATAGAGGCGGATGTAGACCTCGCGCCCGGTCTTGAGCCACAGGCCCTCCAGGAAGGCCAGGAACAGCGCCAGACCCATCGTCATGGTCGGGAAGATGATGTGGAAGGCCGTGGTCAGGCCGAACTGGATGCGTGACAGCAGGAGAGCGTCAACGTCCACGGCACACGTCCTTTCGCGGGGGTCGGAAAACCTTATCTACAGCAGGGATATCGCGACCACGGCGGCTGCCGTCAACCCCGCCGGGTTACATGCCGTGACGGTAGTCGAGATCGAACATGATCCAGAGACTGCCGCCGACCATGAGGAAGATGAGAACCGCGGCGAAGACCAGCGCCAGCAGGTTTTCCCGTGGTGTCGTGGCAAAGCCCAGATTCAGGAAGAAGCGCAGATGGACGAGGATCTGCGCGACCGCGGCGACCGCCACGATCACGAAGGTTGTCGTGCGTGGCAGCACGCCCATGGCGACCAGGGCAAAGGGGATCGCGGTCAGCACGATCGCCAGGGTGAACCCGACGAGATAGTTCTTCAGGCTGTGGCCATGGCCGATACCGGCGTGTTCCATCACATCACTCCCGGCAGATAGACGATCGAGAAGATGCCGACCCAGACAATGTCGAGGAAGTGCCAGAACAGACCCAGGCGGAACAGGCGCGAGCCGACCGGCACGGTCAGTCCCTTGATCATGACCTGAGCAGCCATGACGACAATCCAGAGCATGCCCATGCTGACATGCAGACCATGGGTGCCGACCAGGGCGAAAAACGCCGAGAGAAAGCCGCTGCGTTCAGGCCCGTTATCCAGCGCGATCATGCCGGCGAACTCCGAAAGTTCCATGGCGACGAAACCCAGGCCAAGCAGGAAAGTGACGGCGAGCCAGCCCAGAACGGCCTGTTTCCTGCCCGCCAGCATGGCCAGGGTGGCAAGGCCGAAGGTCAGGCTGGAAACCAGCAGCAGCGCCGTCTCGCCGGCCGCACGGGGCAGGCTGAACAGCGCCTTGGCCTCCGGTCCGCCGGCGGTGCCCGGCAGCATCACGATGTAGGTGGCAAACAGCAGGGCAAAAAGGATCGCGTCGGTCATCAGGTAGATCCAGAAACCGAACGCCCGTTCGGCATGGAGAACCTGCTCCTCGTTCTCGCGCATATCCACGGCCGCGCTCACGAGACGACCCCCGCAGCGGTCGCGCCATCGCGCGGCGCGTAACGCTGGTCTTCGATCGCCCGGACCTCCTCGGCCGAAAGGGTGAACTCGGCATCGTCGTTGCAGGCCCGCGTTATCACCGCGCCCAACATGACCAGGCCGCAGGCCACCGCCAGCCACCAGATGTGCCAGACCATGGCAAACCCCAGGGCGAAACCGAAGGCGCCGAGCAGGACGCCGATCATGGAATTGCGCGGCATGGTGATGGGTTCGTAGTGCTCGGGCCGTTGAGCGGCCAAACCGCGCGCCTTGAGATCATGAAAGGCGTCGAGTTCGTGGACCTGGGGAATCACGGCGAAGTTGTAGGGTGCCGGCGGTGACGCGGTCGCCCATTCCATGGTCCGCCCGTTCCAGGGATCGCCGGTGCCGTCACGCAGGGCTTCGCGGTTGCGCACACTGACGACGAACTGGACGACCATGCAGACGATACCGGCCAGCACCAGCAGCGCGCCGATCGCCGCCACGATCAGATAGGGCTGCCACTCGGCGATGTCGTAACGCTCCATGCGGCGCGGCATGCCGAGCATGCCCAGCAGGTAGAGCGGCATGAAGGCGCAGTAGAAACCGCTGATCCAGAACCAGAAGGCGCGCACGCCCCATTTGGTTTCCAGCCGGAAGCCGAAGGCCTTGGGAAACCAGTACTGCACGCCGGCAAAAAAGCCGAACAGGGCGCCGGGGATCAGCATGTTGTGGAAATGGGCGACCAGGAAGGTGGTGTTGTGCATCAGGTAGTCGACCGGCGGGATCGCCAGCAGCACGCCGGTGACGCCGCCGATGACGAAGGTGACGATGAAGCCCAGGGTCCACAGCATCGCGGGATGAAAGACGATGCGCCCGCGGTACATGGTGAACAGCCAGTCGAAGATCTTCACGCCGGTGGGCACCGCGATGATCATGGTCGCCATGCCGAAGACGGCATTGACGTTGGCGCTGGCGCCCATGGTGAAGAAATGGTGCAGCCAGACCGTGAACGAGAGGATGGCGATGACGGCGGTGGCGTAAACCAGAGAGCGGTAGCCGAACAGGGGTTTGCCCGAGAACGTCGCCACGACCTCCGAATAGATGCCGAAGGCCGGCAGGATCAGGATGTAGACCTCCGGATGGCCCCAGATCCAGAACAGGTTGGCGTAGTTCATCATGTTGCCGCCGTCGGCATTGGTGAAGAAATGCATGCCGAAGATGCGGTCCAGACCCAGCAGCGCGGCAACGACGGTGAGCGCGGGAAAGGCAAAGGCCATCAGGACGCTGACGCACAGCGCCGTCCAGGTGAACAGCGGCATGCGCATCAGGGTCAGCCCCGGCGCGCGACGCTTCAGGATCGTCACCAGGAAGTTGATGCCGGTCAGGGTCGAGCCGACGCCGCTGATCAGGACGGCCCAGAGCCAGTAGTCGACGCCGACGCCCGGCGAGGTGCCGATGCCCGAATAGGGCGGATAGGCGGTCCAGCCCGCGGTCGAGAAGCGCCCGATCACCAGCGAGACGAGGACCAGGCCTGCACCCGCAGCCGTCAGCCAGAAACTCACCGAGTTGAGGAAGGGAAAGGCGACATCGCGCGCGCCGATCTGCTGGGGCACGACGATGTTGACCAACCCGGTCAGGAACGGCATCGCCATGAAGAAGATCATGATCGTGCCGTGGGAGCTGAAGACCTGGTCGAAGTGCCCCGGCGGCAGGTAGCCGCCGTCGTTGAGCGCGAAGGCCTGCTGGCCCCGCATCATCAGGGCGTCGACAAAGCCCCGGACCAGCATCAGCAGCGCCAGGGCGATGTACATGATGCCGATACGCTTGTGATCGACGCTGGTGAACCATTCGGTCCAGAAGTAGCCCCACTTGCGGAACCAGGTCAGCAGGGCAAACACGCAGACCCCGCCCAGCACCGTGACCGCTGCGCCGCTCATGGCGACCCAGCTGTAGAGCGGCAGGGCATCGATGGTCAGTCTTCCGAGCATACCGGTTTCCCCGCGCGGCCCTAGTTGGAGGCCGCGCTGTGGTCGAGCCCTTCCGGGCTCATGTAGCGCATGATGATCTGGTCGAAGAGACCGCTCTCATAACTGGCATAATGGGTCACGGGATGGGCGGTGCTGGGTTCCAGCAGCGCCGCATAGGCCGCCGCGTCCAAGCTGCCGCCCGACGTCTTCACCTTCTCGACCCAGGCATCGAACTCCTCCTGCGTCGCCGCGACCACGGCGAAATGCTGCTGGGAGAAGCCGGCGCCGCTGTACTGGCTGTTGCGCCCGACGAATTCACCCGGTGCGTCGGCCAGCAGGTTGAGATGGGTCTCCATGCCGGCCATGGCGTAGATCTGGCTGCCCAGCGCCGGAACGTAGAAGGCGTTCATCACCGTGTCGGAGGTGATCTTCAGGCTGAGGGGAACACCGGCAGGAAAGACCAGCTCGTTGACGCTGGCCACACCCTGCCCCGGATAGAGGAAGAGCCATTTCCAGTTCTGCGCCACGACCTCGACGACGAGCGGCTCGACCGACGGGTCGAGCGCCTTGAAGGGGTCGAGCTTGTGGGCATTGACCCAGACATAACCGCCCAGCACGACCACCATCACGGCCGGAACCGTCCAGATCACGACCTCGATCGCCGAGGACGACGCCCAGACGGGATCGTAGCGCGCCTTCCTGTTGGAGGCGCGGTAACGCCAGGCAAAAAAGAAGGCCATGAAGAAAACGGGAATGGCGACGATCATCATGATCGCCAGCGTCTCGAACATCAGGTTGCGCTCGGCCAGCGCAACCGGCCCCTTGGGATCGAGCACCGGCGCATCGGCCAGACCGCAGGCGCCAAGCAGCAGCACGGGCGCCATGGAGAGGACACGTCCAACCAGATTCAGGATAACGCGCTGTGTCACGTCCTGCCCCGACGTTGTAGCCCCGCCAGACCGGAAGGAACCCGGCCGATCCCAGACCGACGCGTCATGATGGCGCTATCGACCCGGGCCCGCAACCCGAAGTCATCCCCGGGGAACGCCCGGAGGCGTGTCCGAATCAGTTCAGTGCCCGGCGCAGCTTGTCGAGCATCTCCTCGACCTCGGTGCGTTCGGCGCCAACGGGCGGTTCGCTGGAGAGGAAGGCATGAAAGGCCTCGATCGCGGCGCCGACATTGCCGCGATGGGCTTCGACCATGCCGAGGTCACGCTTGAGCGAGACGCTGGCCGGCGAAATCAGGATCATGCGCCGGGTCATTTCCGCGCCGCGCTCGAGTTCGCCCTGTTGCAGGGCACGGGTGCGCATGTTGTTGATCAGGCGCAGCAGCACGGCGCGGTTGTCGACCGGTTCGAACCAATCGCGTTCCAGCTCGGCATTGGCGCCCAGCACCTGCTTGGCCAGATTGCGCAGGTCGAGCGTGTCGCGCGTGGCGCCGCCCTCGAAGGGGTCGATGATCAGCCGCTCGCCCTTGCCTTCCAGGCGCAGCAGGAAATGGGAGGGGAAGTTCAGCCCCTCGACCTTCCAGCCGACGGCACGGGCGGTGTGCATGTAGAGGATGCCCAGCGCCACCGGGATGCCCTTGCGCCGGGCGATCACGCGGACCAGGTCGGCGTTGTCGGGATCGTCGTAGGTTTCGCGGTCGCCGCTGTAGCCGTGGCGCTCGAAGAGCACGCGGGCGACGGCCCAGGCGCGCCCTTCCAGGGTGCCGCCGCGATGGCCCAGGGCTGCGGCATCGGCCGCCAGCGCAGCCAGATGCTGGCGGCAGGCATGACCGCTGGATTCGGGGTGGTCGAGCAAGGCAAGGAGCAACGCCGCCTCGGCAATGTCGATGTTTTCGTCACCGGCCTCACCCATGTTGGCGAGCCTTGCCCTGATCTTGTCCATGGCGTCCAAGCGCTTCTCGTCCCTACCGTGCCACCGCGGCGCGATCATGGCACATTGCCCGCCGTCATGCAGCCTGAGCGTGCCCGGAAGATGACGAGCAACCCCGGCCCGGACGATCACGGCCCCTGCCCCCTGTGCGGGCGACCGATGGTGGAAGGCCCCAGTATGGACCGCCACCACTGGGTGCCCAGAAGCCATGGCGGGCGCCAGAAATCCGCCATGCATCAGGTCTGTCACCGCAAGATCCACGCCGTGCTCTCGGAGGCCGAACTGGCGCGCGCCTACAGCGATGCCGAAAGCCTGCGCCGCCACCCCGAGATCGCCCGTTTCATCGCCTGGGTGCAGCGCAAGCCGCCGGAATGGAACACATGGCATCGCAGCCCGAAAAAACGCTGAATCAGGCTGTTTCGGGCATCACGCGCAGGCGCCGGACCGGTGAAAACAGCAGAACCAGCGGAGCCAGAAGGCCGCCGACGACGCCGATCCACAGCGCGGTACGCGGTTCGCCGATGGTCGCCACCTGGCCGGCGATGACGGCGCCGACCGGCAGCAGGATGCCGGCCGCGACATGGAAGCTGGCGTTGGCGCGCCCGAGCACGGCCTGGGGCAGCACGGTCTGGCGCAGGCTCATGGCGTGGATCAGGAAGGCCACGATCAGAGCATCGCTGAAGAGCTGGTGAGCACCCAGGAAACCCAGCACGCGCCATTCCGGCCCGCCGGCCAGCGGGATCAGCAGGCCAAAGGCCTGGCCGCCGGCCAGCAGCACGATCATCGCCGGTCCCAGCCCCAGGCGCGCGGCGACCCAGCGTGCCGCCAGCGCGCCGCCCAGGGCGCCGATGCCGCCAAACCCGACCAGGATGCCGTAAACGCTGGCCGACAGGCCCAGGGTCTGCAGCAGGAAAATCATGTAGATGCCGTAGAAGAAGCCGCCGAAAAAGGCCTCGATCGCCGCGACCAGGAACAGCGGGCGGATGAGGTCGTGGCGCCAGCAGGCGCGCAGGCCCAGGACAAGATCGCTGACCAGGGTCGGGCGCAGTTCCGGGAGCGGCGAGAGGGTCTCGCGCGCCCTGATCGAGAGCAGGAACAGCGCCGAAACGACGTAGGACACCGCATCGGCCAGGATCGCGATGGGCGCCGTCAGCAGATCGACCAGGATGCCGCCGGCGCTCGGCCCGCCGATCTCGGCGACCGCGTCGGTGGCCTCCAGCTTGGCATTGCCTTCGGTGAGCTGCGCCTTGCCGATCAGCACCGGCAGATAGGTGTTGTCGGCGATCTGGAACAGCGTCGAGGCCGCACCGACCCCGGCGGCGACGATATAGAGCTGGGCCATGCTCAGGGCATCGAACCAGGCCGCGACCGGCACGGTGAAGAGCAAGGCCGCGCGCACCAGATCGCAGAAGACCAGCATGGGGCGCTTGGCGCTGCGGTCGATGCGCCCGCCCATCAGCAGGCCGACCAGGATGCCCGGCGCCACCGCCAATGCCGAAAGGATGCCGATTTCCGAAGGCAGCGCGCCGACCACCAGCAGGGCGACGATGGGCAGTGCAGTGCGGCTGATGCGGCTGCCGAAGGCGCTGATCACCTGGGCCGACCACAGGCGCATGAAGTCGCCGTGCCGCCAGAGCCCGCCCTGCGGCCACATCGGAAAACCCAGCAATCTCATGCCTGCCATGCCCTCTGCGCGGCGCACGGCGCGCTTGCGACCGCGGAAACTGCTCTATAGTGGCCTTCGACCCCTCCGCCAACCAACCGGCCGACCGCGTGACCCAACCCCTGCCTGCGGATGAGGCACCTGCCCAGCCCGACCGCCGCTTTGCCTTTTTCCTGCTGTTTGCCAGCCTGGTCTGCGTCGGCCTGGGGCAGTCCCTGCTGTTCACCGTGCTGCCGCCGCTGGGGCGCGCCATGGGCCTGGTGGAATGGCAGGTCGGCACCATCTTCGCTTTTTCGGGCGCGATGTGGTTCCTGATGAGCCCGTTCTGGGGCCGCAAGAGCGATATCTGGGGCCGCAAGCCGGTCGTCCTGATGGGCATCATCGCCTACGGCGTCTCGATGACCCTGTTCCTGCTGATGGTGAAGGTCGGCATGCTCGGGCTGCTGCCGCTGGCCATCGCCTTTCCGCTGATGGTCCTGGCGCGCGGCATCTTCGGCATGATCGGCTCGGGCTCCTTCCCCGCCGCCCAGGCCTATGTCGCCGACCGCACGACACGGGCCGAGCGCACCAGCAATGTCGCGCTGATCAACGCTTCCTTCGGCGTCGGCGTGATCTTCGGTCCGGGCCTGGGTGCCATGCTCTCAGGGATCGACCTGCTCGCACCGCTCTACGCCGTGGCGGCCATCGCCTTCCTCAGCGCACTGGCCATCGCCCTGTTCCTGCCCGAGAAACGCGCGCCGATGTCGGCCCGCACCAAGACGGTGAAGATGAGTCCCTTCGACCGGCGCATCATGCCGCTGGCCGGCGCCAGCGTGGTGATGAGCATCTGCCAGGCCGCAACCATGCAGACCGCGGCCTTTTTCGTCATGGACGTCTTGCACCTGACCCCCGCACAGACCGCGCAGAAGGCCGGCATCGCACTCACCGCCTCGGCGGCGGCGGCCCTGCTGGTTCAGGTCTTTGCCATCCGCAAGTTCGACCTGACCCCGCGCGTGCTGCTGCGCTGGGGTGCGGCGATATCGCTGATCGGTTTCATCGTCTTCATCTTCAGCGGTTCTTACATTCCGCTGGTCATCGCCCTGATGCTGCACGGCATCGGCCAGGGCATGCTGCGGCCCGGCCTGGGTGCTGCGGCCTCGCTGGCCGTGGGACCGCACGAACAGGGCGGCGCGGCCGGCCTGATCACGGCGACCGGACCGGTCGGCCACGTGCTCTCGCCCTTCATCATCATGCCGCTCTACCAGTTCAACCATCACGGCCCCTATGTCATGAACGCCATTCTGATGGCCGGATTACTGGTCTATATTTTCACCAGTTCCCGTATCCGCGCGGTCCTGACGCGCGCCCGCGTCTGAAGGAGACAGCCATGGCCGTGATCAACCGCATCGCCGAATTCCACGCCGACATGACGGCCTGGCGCCGCGACATCCACGCCCATCCCGAGACCGCCTTCGAGGAAATCCGCACCGCCGACACCGTTGCTGCCCTCCTGGAAGACTTCGGCATGGAGGTTCATCGCGGCCTGGCGGTCACCGGTGTCGTGGGCACGCTGAAGGCCGGAAGCGGCAGCCGCACCATCGGCCTGCGCGCCGACATGGACGCACTCCACATCCACGAGAAAAACGCCTTCGACCACCGCTCCGTCAACGACGGCAAGATGCACGCCTGCGGCCATGACGGGCACACCACCATGCTGCTGGGCGCCGCCAAATACCTGGCCGAAACGAAAAACTTCGACGGCACCATCCACTTCATCTTCCAGCCGGCGGAAGAAAACGAGGGCGGCGGCCGGGTCATGGTCGAGGAAGGCCTGTTCGAACAGTTCCCCTGCGATTCGGTCTACGGCATGCACAACGCGCCGGGCATCGAGGTCGGCAGGTTCGCCGTGCGCGAGGGGCCGTTCCTGGCCGCCTTCGACATCTTCGAGATCACCGTCACCGGCATCGGCACCCATGCCGCCATGCCCGACCGCGGCATCGACCCGATGATCCCCGCAGCCCAGATCGTCACCGGCCTGCAGGCGATTCCCTCGCGCGAGGTTTCCCCGCTCTCCTCGGCCGTCGCCTCGGTGACGCAGATCCATGGCGGCGACACCTGGAACGTCATCCCCGACAGTGTCGTGCTGCGCGGCACCTGCCGCTGGTTCGACAAGACCGTGCGCGACCTGCTGGAACCGTCCATGAAGCGCATCGCCGAAGGCATCGCCGCGGCCCATCGCTGCACCGCGACCCTGCGTTATGAGCGGCGTTATCCCGCCACGGTCAACGCCCCGGCCGAAACCGCCTTTGCCGCCGGCGTCGCCGAGGCCCTGGTCGGCTCCGAGCACGTCGACCGCAACTTCGAGCCCGACATGGGCTCGGAGGATTTCGCCTTCATGCTGGAGAAGAAGCCGGGCTGCTACATCCTGATCGGCAACGGCCCCGAAGCCGGCGGCTGCCTGCTCCACAACCCGCACTACGACTTCAACGACGAAGTCCTGCCGCTGGGCGCGAGTTACTGGGCAAGGCTGGCGGAAACAGCGCTGGCGCGGGGATAGCGAGCCCTCAATCCCGCTGTCATGGTCCGGCTTGACCGGACCAACCATGCTGTGACTGCGCGGGCGGCGCGCGCCAACAACTTGGTGCGACCCGGTAGGTCACAGCATGGACCCTCCGGTCAAGCCGGAGGGTGACACTTCCAGAAAGTGGGGACGTTCAGCCGTCGAGGTTCGGCAGATCCGGGAATTCGCCGAAGTCGATGCCTTCGTCGGCCAGTTCCTCGGCCTGTTCGCGGGTCGCCTGGCCATAGATGCTGCGTTTGTCGGTTTCGCCGTAGTGAATCTTGCGCGCCTCGTCGGCAAATCGCGGGCCGACGTGTTCGAAGGTCGTCTCCACGTGGTGTTTGACCGCGCGCATCATGGCCAGCATCTGGCCGGCCTGTTCCTTCTGCTGGGCCAGGGTCAGGGCCCTCTCGGGTGCAGGAGCGGCGAACTCGGCCGTTTTGGCGCCCGAGGAGCGGGTCGAGACGTTGGGCGCCATCAGCGCCTTGCCCACCTTCTTGTCGCCGCAGACCGGGCACGCGACCTCGCCCGCGTCGGCCTGGGCCTGGAACGCGTCGCTGTCGGCGAACCAGCCTTCGAAGACATGGTCCTTGCGGCATTTGAGGTCGAAGACGATCATGCGTGGGAACGCCTCACAAAATCAGGGCCTTAACGGCCTTTCGCAGTAACTATATGTGGCAAATGCGCCCGGGAACAAGATGACAGGCACGCGACACGGCCATGGCGCCGACCTTCCCGTCTCTTCGTGGATCGCTCGCTTTGCGCCGCTGATCCCCCAACGCGGACGTGTGCTGGACGTTGCGGCCGGAGGCGGCCGCCACACACGCTACCTGCTGGAGCGCGGCCACAAGGTGACCGCGATCGATGTCGATGTCTCCGGTCTGGCCGACCTAGAAGACCGGGAAGGCGCCGAGATCGTCGAGGCCGACCTGGAAACCGGCAGTCCCTGGCCCTATGCCAGCCACCGCTTCGCGGCGGTGATCGTGACCAACTATCTCTACCGCCCGCTTCTGCCCAACCTGGTGTCCTGCATCGGACCGGGCGGGCTGCTACTCTACGAGACCTTCGCCGAGGGCAACGAGGCGTTCGGGCGGCCGAGCAACCTGGCCTTCCTGCTCAAGCCCGGCGAACTGCTTGGCGCTGTCGCCGGTCGCCTGCGGGTGCTGGCCTATGAGGACCTCATCGTCGACGAACCCAAACCCGCCGCCGTGCAACGCATCTGCGCCCGCCGGGAGGGCTGAAGGCCCCAACCACCCTTGTCATCCCGGACAAGGCGCGCAGCGCCGCAGATCCGAGATCCATGCCGGAACCTCGCCGCGATCACCAGCGCGTTTCATCGTTCCGGCATGGGTCCCGGCTCTCGCCACGCTCGGCCGGGATGACGAAAGTTTCCTGGGATGGAGCGACGCTCCTACTCCGCAGCAGCCTTTGCCGCCGCCGATGGCGCACTGTAGCGACGGTCATGCTGCAGGGACGGCAGGATGCCGCGCACGCGGTCGACCTCGGCCATGTCGCATTCGGCCATGATGAACCCGACTTCGGTGCCGGCATCAGCCAGGACGGTGCCCCAGGGATCGATGATCAGTGAATGGCCGCAAGTGCGCCGGCCGCCGGGGTGATTGCCTGTCTGGCAGGGGGCAAAGACGAAGGCGCCGCATTCGATCGCCCGGGCCCGCAGCAGCACTTCCCAATGGGCATCGCCCGTCACCTTGGTGAAGGCCGACGGCACGGTCAGCATCGTCGCGCCGGCCTGGGCGAGATCGCGGTAGAGATGCGGGAAACGCAGGTCGTAGCAGACCGTCATGCCGAGACCGCCCCAGGGTGTCTGGGCCAGCACCGCCTTGTCGCCGGGATGGAACATGCTCGATTCCCGGTAGCGCGAGCCGTCGGGCAGATCGACATCGAACATGTGGATCTTCTCGTAGTCGGCGGCCGTGTTGCCCTGGGGATCGAACAGGAAGGCGTGGTTGGCCAGTGTGCCGTCGGCGCGCAGGGCCGCGACCGAACCGGCCTGCAGCCAGGTACCGGTTTCCCGGGCGACCTCAGCAAAGGCCTTCAGCGCGGGATGTTCGGCGGGGCGTCTGGCGTTTTCCAGCCGCTGCTCCTCGCTGGCAGCCATCAGCGCGACGTTTTCGGGCAGTCCGATCAGCTCGGCGCCGGCCTCGGCGGCCCGGCGCACCAGATCGCAGGCGGTCTCGACGTTGCGCGGCAGGTTCTCGTCGGCGTTGACCTGGACGCAGGCGATCTTGACCTTGCTCATGCCGCGATCCCCAGAAGCTGGTCGAGACGGCCCTGGCGGTCGAGCGCATGGAGTTCGTCGCTGCCGCCGACCGGGACACCGTCGATGAAGATCTGAGGCACGGTGCGGCCGCCGTTCGACAGGCGTGTCATCTCCTCACGCTTGCCCGGGTCCATCATCACGTCGATCTCGGTGAACGCCACCCCCTTGGCCTTCAGCAGCGCCTTGGCGCGATGGCAATAGGGGCAGAACATGGTGCTGTAGACGACGACTTCGGCCATGACGGGCTCCGGATCAGGACGTGCGAGGATAACATCCTAGGTGGTGGCGCGCACCACACGCGCAAGGGTGACGACGTCCACCCCGACCGCCCCGGCACGGTAAAGTGTTCGTGCGCAGGCTTCCACGGTGGCGCCGGTGGTGAAGACGTCGTCGACCAGCAGGATGCGTCGCCCCGGCACCTGTTCCGCACGGTGCGGGCGCACCGCGATGGCGCCGCGTACGTTGTCGAAACGCTGGTTGCGGTTGAGGCCGCCCTGGGAGGGTGTGGCGCGCGTGCGCGCCAGCAGATCGACCACCGCGGGCCGCCCGCCGATACGGGCGAGCGCCGCGGCGAGCATGGCCGACTGGTTGTAACGGCGCGCCAGCAGGCGGCGGCGATGGAGCGGCACGCAGGCGATCAGTTCGGCCTCCTCCAGCAGGGGCCCGGCGGCACGCTGCAGCCAGCGGGCAAAGGCGGGCAGCAGGTGGGTGCGGTCGGCACGCTTGAAACCGACGATCAGGCGGGCCGAGAGATCGTTGTAGCGCAGCGCCGAACGCGCCCGGTCGAAGGCCGGCGGCTCTGCCGCACAGCCACCGCACAGGGCATCGGCGCCCATGTCGAAATCGAAGGGCAGGCCGCAACGGGCGCATTGCGGTGCGGTGATGAGATCAAGCCCAGGCCAGCACTCGGCACACAGGGCGGTGCCCGCGCCGACGATCATGCCGCAGGCAATACAGCGCGGCGGCAGCACGGCATCGAGCATCGTGCGTCCGGCGGCGGCAAGGAGGGCGGGCATCTCCATGAAGGGATTCCCGCGTACCGGGCAGCCTTCGTCAAGGCTGGTCTTGCGGCCCGGCGCAGCAGCGGGCAGAACGGCGGCGATGAACGATCCGATCACCCCCTTCGACCGCAACGCGCTGCGCCGCAACCGCGCACGGGCCGCGCGTCTGGACCATGGCGAGGCCGAATTCCTGTTTACCGAGGTCGGCGAACGCCTGGTCGACCGGCTGGACGACATCCGTCGCAGCTTTCCCGTGGCGCTGGAGATCGGCGCGCGGCGCGGCGCCCTGCGCCCCCAGCTTGCCGCGCGCAACGGCATCGAGACCCTGATCCAGGCCGACGCCTCCCCGGACATGGCCGCATCCGGCTCGGGGCCGCGCCTGGCGATGGACGAGGAGGCCCTGCCCTTCGGCGAGGCCAGCCTCGATCTGGTGTTCTCCAACCTGGCGCTGCACTGGACCAACGACCTGCCCGGCGCCCTGGCGCAGATCCGCCGCGCCCTGCGGCCCGACGGGCTGCTGCTGGCCGCCATGATCGGCGGCGACAGCCTGATCGAACTGCGCGGTGTCATGGCAGAGGCCGAAGCGACAGTGACCGGCGGCATGAGCCCGCGCCTCTCGCCGCTGGTCGACGTGCGCGACGCCGGAGCCCTGCTCCAGCGTGCCGGGTTCGCCCTGCCGGTGGTCGACATCGACCGCATCGACGTGAGTTACCCCGATGCCCTGGCCCTGATGCGCGACCTGCGCGCCATGGGCGAGACCAATGCGCTGGCCGAACGCCCCCGGGCCATGGCCCGCCGCGACGTGATGCTGGCGGCGGCAGCGCTCTACACCGAGCGCCACGGCGATACCGAGGGCCGCATCCCGGCGACCTTCGACATCGTCTATCTCTCCGGCTGGGCGCCCGACGCCAGCCAGCAGAAACCCCTGCGCCCCGGCAGCGGCCAGATCAGTCTGACCCAGGTGCTGGGGGAGGATTCCTCCAATTAAGCTGTCATCCTCGGGCGTAGCGCGCAGCGCGAAGACCCGAGGACCTCGAGAGGACCGCAGAACGTGGACCTTCGAGGTTCAGCTCGCCTGTCGAGGTCCTCGGGTCTCCGCTTCGCTACGCCCGAGGATGACAGGGCA
>Ga0105053_10006396_pt1 | contig 16249 bp, 19 predicted proteins | sample BON01_FD_78093 | JGI IMG/M metagenome (GOLD analysis project Ga0105053, IMG submission 78093) | Freshwater microbial communities from Lake Bonney liftoff mats and glacier meltwater in Antarctica - BON-01 | ecosystem: Environmental > Aquatic > Freshwater > Ice > Glacier meltwater | place: Lake...
AGTCACAACAATTTTAAATGTTTGGGCAGCGCGCCCACCACACTGCTGAGGGCCACCCGGTGGTCGAATGTTGCCAATGCGCCCGCTTTGTTGACAGCCAGCGCCAGCAGATAGGCGTCTGTGATCTGGTTATGTCCCATGATGCGTGGCCAGTTCAAAACCTCGTCGCTTCGCAGGCTCAGGCTGCACGGCCAAAACTCGTGATCGATATCATTGCAGGCAAGTTTCAATTTTTCTCTGACGGCATTAAAACCGGGTGGTGTGCGTTTGGCATAGCCGGGTAAATTGAGCACGCGTAGAACGCCATTTTCTGTCAACGCGCAGGTGGCTATGTGAAGTTTTGGCTGGCTAAAAAGTGCCAGAGCCTGTGCATTGTGAATATGGGCATCGTCCAGCAAGGCCACCCATACATTCACGTCGAGCAGCAGCCGTGTCACCTAGATCCCCTCTTCGTCCATCAACCGCCGAACATGTTCCGAGGTGATGATCTCGTCGCGCATGGGCAACACCGAATAAGGGCTTTTAAGTTTGCCCTGCGTGGCGGGCCGTTCGGTTTGTGCGCGGTAGCCTTCGCGCACCAGGCGTGACACCGCTTCACCCAGAGACACATGGTCGCGGGCTGCACATTGCCGTGCGATCAAAGCAGCGTCGTCGGCCAGGGAAAGAGTGGTTCGCATGGGGAGGTTCTTCAACAAAAGCGGCTGAACTTGATGTCAACGCATCATATCGTCATTTTCGCATCAATGGAAGGCCTGTCGCACTGGATTTGTCCTACAGCGCGTGGAACTTGGCGCGGTATCTGCTCACCCCCTCCCTTGAGGGTTCACCAGACAGCAGAGCGACCCGCCGCCCGCCCAGTCTCAGGCGTAGGTGTGGTGGAAGTGAATGTGTTCGGGCACCAGGCTGGGATGTCGCCATTGGCCACACCAGCTTTGCACGGCCTCGGTGATGAACTCGTAGGCCACGCGTCCTTGCATCTTGCAGGTCTGTACCGTTGAGTAGATATTGCCCACATTCAACTGGGCCCGAATGCGCTTTTGCAGCCACTCGAAGTTCTGCGATGGCTTGTCCGCTGCGCGCCAGCGAAACAACAGGCACCCGTAGCCCAGCAGTCGCCGGCCCACACGCCCACCCAACCCTGTGCGCCCTGCGATGCGCTCGAAGTCGCGTAGCAGATGCGCCCAGCAGACCTGGCGCTGTTCGATCGGCAGGTGGGTGCAGCCCGCACAGCGGTCACTCACGGCAGCGTTGCTGGGCCGCTCGCCCAGCAACAGCTTGGCAGCCAGCTGCGCGCGTGATGGATCGATACGCAATCGAACTCCCCAGTCACTGGCAAGCACCCACATCCACATCCACATCTACATTGTGAGTTCACGGCTCTGGTGGCTTTGATGGCTTTGGTGGCGGGTCTCGTCGCTGCAGCACACTGGTGCGTGTTGCAGCTCAGCGTGCAGCTGCGCCACCGGTGCCGCCAGCGCCTGACTAACCAGGCCGTAGGCCTGCGAGACCGTGCCCAGGCTGAAGCGGATGCCCATGACGTGCCCTAGCACGTCCTGCACCTTGCGCTGCGTCAAGTGAAACTGCCCGACTAGCGTCCCCACCAAGGCCAGTGCGCGTGGGTCCAGCTGCCCGCTGTGTACGCCCCTGGCAGGGTACCGTGGTGCTTCTGTCCACAGCCACTGCAACCCTGCGCAAGCGCACGTACTTGGTCACGATGGGCGCCATCTCGGGCAGCTCCAAGACCTGGTGGCGCATGGGCTGGTCGCCATCCGCCACAACAGCGCAGCCGCAGGCCGTGCACTGGGCTGGTGGCGGAAATAGGACCTTGCCCGTGAGCTGGTGCTCGGGCACAGGCGCACGAAAGCCGCCCTCGTGCCCAAGCTGGCCACCCAGGCGTTTGCCGCTTTGAGCTTTGACGGTGCGAGGCGGTGTGCCCGGACCATCGCTGAATGGGGGCTTGGAGGAATTGCGCGAGTTCAAGTTGGCCCGCTCCCGCAGAACATCCAAGTCTTGCAGCAGCTGCTGGATCAGCTCATTGCACGCGGGCACCGTGTCGGGCAGCGCTGCTGTCTGTTTGATCGGGGGGACGGTGGCGATGCGACGAACCATATGAAAAGTTTCGTCGCAAGAAGTGGGGGAGCGATTTTTGCTTGGGCGGAGGTGAACGGATATATGGTCGAGGGCGCGCGATATAGCTTGCGGGCTGTGGCCAGCAAACTCTGCTGCTGATCGAGCATGACCTGCATGAGCGCTTGCTTTTCGAGTTTTAACTGGGCGTGGGTTTTGAAAATGCAACAGATTCTCCAGAAAGAAGGTGTTGCACTTGGACTTCGAGCGTGGGCAGTCTTGCGTGCAGAGAACGCGGCGCGCGCCAATCCATGAAATACATGCGCTTGAGAAAATTCTCCTCTGGCCTTTGTGCGTCAAACTTTCCGCACACCGCCTAATAAGAGAAGATCGTATTCAGTCCTGAGCCGCCACCCGACCCGTCGCTGTAGCCGCTCACTGCATGACCAGCCCGCCATCCACAAACAGCGTCTGCCCGGTCATGAACCCGCTCCAATCCGAGGCGAGAAAAAGTACTGGCCCGGCCACGTCGTCAGGCGTAGCGATGCGGCGCAACGGCGTTTGCGCGGTGATCATGTCCCTGACTTCTTCCCTGGTTTCCCGGCTGGCGGCCGTGGGGTAGACCAGGCCGGGCGCCACGCAGTTGACGCGTATGCCGAGCGGGCCGAGCTCGGCGGAGAGGTTGCGGCTGAAACCTATCAGCGCCGACTTGGCGGTGCTGTACGTGTGATAGGGCACGCTAGGCCGCTCGACCAGGTCGCTGGCGATGTTGACGATGGCGCCCTGGCTGCGTTGCTTCAAGTGCGGCAACACCGCCTGGCAGACGTTGAACGTGGCGCGCACGGCGCCGTCGATCTGCTGCTGGTAGTCGGCCCAGTCCAGCTCCCAGAACAGCTTGCGCCGCTCGGGGTCAAAACTGTAGGCGGCAAAGGCGTTGTTGACCAGCACGTCGATGCGGCCGGTCTCGGCCAATACCTGCGCCACCATGGTGTTGACGGCGGACGCATCGCTGACATCGGCCTGCAGCGCCCAAGCGTCGCCGCCGGTTCTTTTGCAGTCGGCCACCACCTGCGCGGCCGCGGCGGTGTTCTGCAAATAGTTCACGACCACCAGCGCGCCTTCAGCGGCAAAGGCGCGCGCTATGGCAGCACCTATGCCGCGGCCGGCGCCGGTGACCAAAACAACCTTGTCCTTGAATTTCATGCGCAGACCCGTTCTTATTTCGGCGGCAGCAGGTCTTGCATGATCACGTCGGCGGCCCTGATCTCGCGCTGAATCATGCCGAGCTTTTTGTAGCTGTCAGCGGCTTTTTGGAACATCGGCAGGTCCAGCGCACCCAAGCCACGCGCCTGCGTGATGGCTGACACGCTGGCTGCGTTGCGCAGCCGGATGATCTTGCGGTTGACCGCTGGGTTCTTGCCGTCGATGGCGCGTTTGACCGCCAGCGTTGCGGCCTCGTCGGGGTTGGCGATCATCCAGGCCATGCTGTCGCGGTAGGCGGCCAGGAAGCGCCTGAGCACGTCTTTTTTGGTCTGGTAGGTTTCTTCGGTCACCACAAATATGTCGCTGGAAATGTTCAAGTGGTCGCGCACAGCGATGACGTTGACCTCGCCCAGGCCTCTTTGTTTGCCGACGAGCAAACCGGTATCGGTGGCTGCGGTGGCATCGACCTGGCCCTGCATCAGCGGGGCAAAGTTGAGCAGGCCGGTGACGACGATGGTGACATCGGCCTCGGTCAGCCCGGCCTGCTGCAGCAGCACCAGCAGGTTTTGCCGCGTACCGCTGGACAGGCTGTACACGCCTATCTTCTTGCCCTTGAGGTCGGCCGGCTTGGTGATGTTGCTGGATTTGAGCGCGACCACGTTGAAGACGTTTTGCGGATAGATGTCGTAGATCGCGCGCAGCTTTTCACCCTTGTCGAGCGCGGTGAAAAAGGAGCCGGGGTCGGTGAAAGCCACAGTCGCTTGGCCGGTAAGCATGTTGCGGATCGCATCGCCCCCGCCGGCACCGGGTACATAGCCGAGGTCTATGCCTTTGGCCTTGAAGAAACCCTTGTCTTCCTCGACCAGCAGGTTGGTGATCTCGGTGATGGGCTGGCTCCAGCCGGCCACCACCACCTTGTCGGCGGCGTGGGCCAGGCCGGCGGCCAGCAGCGTTGCTGCGGTCAGGCTGCGAAGAAGGGAAGTGAAGGCTTGCATGGTTTCAGTCCTTTGTCGTTTCTTTGAAATGCTGCCGGAGCAGCAGGCGTTCCAGCCCGGCGGCCAGTTGATACATCACCAGGCCGAGGGCGGTGATGAGCAGCAGCACGGCGAACATCAACGGCGTGTCCATCATGGATTGCGAGGCGATGATCAGCGCGCCCAGGCCCTTGCTGCCGCCTATGAGCTCACCGACCACGGCGCCGACCAGCGCCAGCACCACGGCCACGCGAAAGCCCGCCAGAATGACGGGTAGGCCCGAGGGAATCTTCAGGCGTAGCAGGGTCTGCCCACGCGTGGCGCCCAGCATGCGAAACAGCTCGAGCTTGCGCGGCTCGACCTGCTGCAACCCGGTCAGGGTGTTTTCCATCAGCGGGAAAAAGCAGATCAGCGCGGTAATCACCACGGTCGATGTCATGCCGAAACCGAACCAGACGATGAACAGCGGCGCCAGCGCGAGTTTGGGTACCACCTGGGTGACCAGCACATAGGGAAACAACAGGCGCCGCAGAAAGGCCGACTCAGCCATGACGATGCCGCCGGCAAAACCAGTGACGCACCCCAGCCCCAGGCCGAGCACCAGTTGTGTGCCGGTGTGGACCAGGTGCGGCCAGAAATAACCGCTGCGCAGGCCGCTCCACAAGGCATCCCATATCACCGAGGGCGCGGGCAACACCAGCGCTGAAAGCCGCGAGCCGCGCGAGAACATTTCCCAGGCCAGCACCAGCGCGACGAACAGCGCCAGGCTGGACAGGCGACCGAGTACCGCACGGCTCAGCACGCAAGCACCCCGTCCATGGCTTGTCGCACCTGCGCGCACAAGGCATTGAAAGGTGCGCTGTAACGCAGTGTGTGCCGACGCGGCCAGGGCAAGTTCACCGTCAGGTCTTCGGTGATTTTCCCGTCGGCCATCACGGCCACGCGGTCGGCCAGATAGACCGCCTCGCTGATGTCGTGCGTGACAAAAAATACCGTGGTCTGCGCCAGCCGGCAGATGCGCAAAAAGTCGTCTTGCAACTCCTCGCGCGTGATGGCGTCCAGCGCCGCAAAGGGCTCGTCTAGCAGCAGCAGCGAAGGTGCCAGCAGCAACGCGCGCGCTATTGCCACGCGGCTTCGCTGGCCGCCCGACAGCTCCGTGGGAAAGCGCTGGCCCAGCCCGGACAGGCCCATCAGTGCCAGCAGCTCGTCGGCGCGTACGCGGTCAGCCGGCGAGGGTCGGCGCTGCAGCGTGGCCGGCAGGAGCACGTTGTCCATCACGGTCTTCCACTCCAGCAGGGTCGGTGACTGGAACACAAAGCCGAGTTGGCTGCCCGGCCTGCGCAGCGCATCGCCGTCCATGGTGACGCTGCCAGCGTCCGGCAGCAGCAGGCCGGCCGCGAGTTTGAGCAGGGTGGTCTTGCCGCAACCGCTGCGGCCAACCAGGCTGTGTACTTCGCCTCGCCCGATCTGCCAGTCCACCTGATCTACCACGTTCGGATAGGCCGGGAAGCTGTAGCTCACGCGGCGCATGTCCAGAAAGGGCGGCGGCTCAATCAACATAGGGGGCCAGGGTTTCGGCGGCGGCTTCGGCCGAGCTTTCGATGTCCACCATCTGCACCAAGTCGAGCAGGCTGAAACGCCCGTCGTGATGCCAGCCGGCCTCGGGCGAGGTCATCTGGCCCAGCGCGCAGATACGCGTCACGCCGGCGCGACCCATTTGCTCGGCAAGCTCGAAAAGCTCGCGCGGCGCGGCGGCCACGCCCACCGTCTGCAAAAAGGCGCGGTGCGGCGCGAGCAGCGGGATCACGTCAGCGAGCTGATCGACCGCTACCACACGCACCGTGCGGTTCAGCGCGCCGGGGGCCAACGGCTGCAGATTGCTGTTGTAGACCACGGTCCAGGTGCCATCACCGGCGATGTCCGCCACATCGGTCCCCCTCGTGCCCGCCAGGTTGCTGATTTCTTCGGTCTGTCGCCACTCGGCCAGGGCAGCGGCCTCGGCCAGCGCCAGATTACGCCGCGGGTATTTTTTCTCGAAGGCCGAAAGCTCATGCGCGAGATAACGCGCAAATTCGTCGGGGCTGATTCTTCCGCCGCGCTCCACGTAAAACACATGCGGCGAATAACAGCCCTGCTGGTCGTAACGCACCACGTCGTAGGCCGCCTGCTGGACGGTCTTCAACGCCTTGCGCACGTCCAGTGCGGTTCTGGCAACCAGGCCAAAGCTGAGCTTGTGGCCGTAAGGCAAAAAGCGTGTGGTGACCGGCACGTGCTGGCGCACCTGCGCCAGCGCCGTAGTGCCGCCGTAAGCCAGCACCAGCTCGGCATGGCTGAAGAAAACTTTCTCCTGCGCTGCGTTGCCGCCCTCCCACCAGACCACTGCCAGGCAGTCGGCCAGTTGCTCATCGACCTCAACCAGCAACTGCGCCATCCAGCCGGCCATCAGCGGCTCGGCGCTCGCCACCTTGCCCACGGTGCCGGACTTGACCAGCAGGCCGGAAATCAAACTCCACAAACACAGGCCGGGCACGTTGCCGGCCCAGACATGCACCGCCACATCGGCGCCGAAGGCTTTGGAAAAACCGCCCTTGGCACGCGGCGCAAAGTCGTCGAGCAATTGCGGGTTGCCAAAGTCTTCCACCAGGAAACGCTGGAGCTGCGGCCTGCGAAAGGTCTTGAGGTAGCCGGTCAGGCCCAGACGCACCATCTCTGCGTCGTAGCCCGTGACCAGCGGCAGCAGCGTGTCGGCCTTCTGCCGCCAGGGGTCGGCCGGGTCCAGCAGGCGGGCGATGGCCTTGTCGATGGTGGTGACGATTTCCGCCACCGTCAAGGACTTCAGATAGCAGCGGCTGGCCGCGCGTACCCTGTCCATGAGCGCGGTGGCCTGCGTATCGGTCAGGCAGGGCACGGCCACTTCCAGCTTGCGGCCGTGAGCTTCAAAACCTAGGGTCTGCCAGGCCACATCACCGGCCTGCAAGCCCGGCAGGTAACCGGCGGTTTCGCGCAGGATGTTCATGCGGTAGCGGCTTGCAAAAATTCTTCTACCGCCAGTGAGCAGCCCTTGGCCGCGCTGCCCTGCGCACGCCCCAGCAACAAAAAGCCGCCGTTCACCGCAATGCCCACGTCTTCGGTCAGGAGGGTGGTGACCGAATTGAAGTTGGCCAGGTCGCAGTGCGCGAGAATGCCCTGCTCACCGCGCGGCAATTCCACGCCGCTCAGGGGTTCAACAACAAGGGTACGGATCCAGTGCGGGCCCGACTTGACCGAAGGCAGCGTGGCATTGCCCGCGTCGTAAAACTGCGTGCTCAGTTCGGTCATGCCGTACATGTTGATGCAGTGCTCCCGGCCCAACCCGAGCGTGCCTGCCAATTGCGCATAAAACTCGTCAATGGACAGCTCGCGCGACTGGCCCTTGAAGCCACCAGTGTCCAGCACGCGGCTGCCCGGCGGCAAGGTAAAACTTTTGCCGAGGCCCTGCAACTCGTCGAGCAGGTGCACAAAGCTGTAACTCGCGCCTAGCAGCGCGTAAGGCTCGCCGGTCTGCTGCGCGCGCGCCAGTTCTACGTGCAGGCGCGTGTGGTCCAGCCCAGCTTCGGTCAGCAGGTAGTGGCTGTCCGGGGTGCCGAATTCCCGCAGCGCCAGCGCCAGGTAGTGCGCCAGCGAGGAGTTGGGCAGCATTGTTTCGTCGGGGAAAAGAATGCCCATGCGGATTTTCCGGTCGCTGCCTTGCATGAAGCGATGGCGAAAGTTGCGGCGCATCGAATCGTTGTAGACCGCGAGTGTCGGGTGATGGTGTTTGCCCTTGACCTCTTTTTGCGTGGTGCCGCTGGTCATGAAGGTCCGTTCGGCATCTGCCGCCGGGATGCAGCTCAGGCTCAAGGCCTTGAAGGCGCTGATGGGCACAGCCGGAATGTTGCGCCAGCTTTTGACTGTGCGCAGGGTTTTGCCGCGCTGCTGGCAAAAACGCTGGAAAGGAAGGTTGTGCTGGTACTGGTGCGCGAAAAGCGCAAGCGCCTGCTGGTTGAAGGCGTCGTCCGACGGATGGTCGGCCGCCAGGAAGGCGTGCAGTTCAGCGATCAGCGGGGAGAGGGCCATTCGTCACACTTTCGGTTGCCTGTTGATAAACAAGTGCTCCGAAAGATGTAGCAGGCCCGCCCCGGGCACTGACAGCTCTCCTTACGTCGGTATGAACCGATTCAAGTTCGCGGGTTTGGTTCTGACCATCTCAGCCACCCTTGCCATTTCCAGCAAGGCTGCACCCCGGAGCACCGAAATTCTAGCAACGAACAGGTGTCCCTGCGACAAAGATGGCGCATCGGCCCAAAAGGCTGGAAGTATTGGTGTGCAGGAATTCAAGCAAACCTCGCGCTGTCGTCATTAAAACGTGCATGGACAGAAATTCAAGCTCAATCGAACAGCTTTCAGAAACAGAGAGGATTCCAGTCGGTTGACGTCGTTCAGGATCCAATTGCGTACCCAGATAAGCGGCCAGCGGGCAGAAGCCATCGACCCCGGCGTAGGTGCAGCCCACATGCTCTTAGGCGGTGCCGCTGTTATCCATCGCGAAGGTGTCCACGTCCAGCGGCAGGTAGCCGCAGGGCAGCAGACCGAAGTCGATGGGCTTGCCTGCGAGTTTCACACTGAGCACGGCGGCGTTGATGCGCTCGACCAGATCGAACCAGTCGCTGGCGTGGGCATCGAGGCGTTGGCGCAGAGTGGGGGAGGACGGCATGGCACGCAGGTGCAGCGCGCGGGCGAAGAAAGCGTTGGTACGCTGGGCCTCGATGGCGACAAAGTCGTTCTTGCCCAGGCACAGCAGGCCCAGGTAGCTCTTCAAGATGTCGCTGTTGGCGATGCCCGCGCGCATCAAGAAGGCGGGATCAACGAGGGCATTGAGGTTGATGCGCTTGAGGTATTTGCCGATGAGTGCCAAGCCAGCTTGGCTGCTCAAGTCGAAAGGCAATTGTTTGACCACAAATTCGCTCATCTCAGCTCCGTCTTGTTTCACCTGCAGGGTGGAGAGAAGATTGCTGTTTAACCAGTCCAAGTTTTTGTCCGCACCCCCCGTGGGTCAGTTTTTGGTCGGCGCCAACAACCCAGAGAAAGAGGCGCGCCGCGTGGCGGCCGTGCACGCTGCGCTACAGCGGGATAAGCGATGGATGAAGGGGCCGGCTGGTGGACACATTAGCTTGGAGGGGCTTCGTGCTCGCAGCCAAAACAGTCTTAAGTCCGGGGCATACTTGGCCGAGGTCCGCCTAGCTTGCAGTTACGCAAACCGAATTTTTTCTTTACAACTTGGGCCATGAAATGGGGAGTTTATGAGGACCGCATGTATTTTGTTGATGACAGCGACGTTGCTATTTGGGTGTGCGACTCGCGAGCTACACCAGCCGAAGGTGACACGTTTTGAGGTGCCGGAAGTTGGAGTAGTCGCCACGGCAGGCTTGGGGGACGCTCTGTTGTCGAAGGGAACTCTTCGGGAATATGAAGCTATTTATCTTCCTCAGCCCGTCTCGGTCGGGTCTGTTGTCCTCCCAGCTGGCCACTATTACAAGGAATCTGCAATGGCTGGAAATTCCTCCTCAAGGACAGTGGAGTTTTTTCGTCCTACTGAGGCGGCGCAGCTTTCTCTTTCCTCCGCTGGTGTTCAAGTCCAGCAGATGCTGTTAATGCCTGATAGGGAGCTTTGCATTCAGTCCACTCCGGGAGGCGTCTCATGCCAAAAGAACATCCAGTTAGAGCGAAAAACTTGGTCTGTCGCTGACGGATCGGGGTCTGGGTTTCAGCAAACTTTGATTTACAGCGGAAGAGTCGGAAGCAGAATCAATGCCGTCTATCGGGAGTCGACACAGGGCTACGCGAGGCCAGCCTTTGACAACCGGATCGAATACGACTTGTCAGAGTCCAACGTGGTTGGGTACAAGGGCGCGCGTCTAGAAGTGCTGGAAGCGACCAACCAACTCATTCGATACCGGGTCCTCAATCACTTCGACTAAGCGGTCTGCTACCAACTGCGACTAAAACTTTCCCGGCATGCTGGCGTTGTCGAAGGGGGAGGAATAGAGCGCAGCTGGCGGCCCCTCAAAAAAGGGTATGCGTCACTCCGGTGACAGCTTCAGGGCAAGGCCCGGCCATCCGAGCAGTCGGGGCGGGATACAGCAAAACACCGTCGAAGCCGACCCAGCGATGCTCGGGGTCGGGTAAGGGTCGGGTAAAAAGAGGCCAGAAAAGAAAAAGCAGCCCGGGGGCCGCATGATTCCTAAGTTCTTGGCGGAGCAGGCGGGATTCGAACCCGCGGTGGGGATAAACCCACACACGCTTTCCAGGCGTGCGACTTAAACCACTCATCCACCGCTCCGTAGAGCCGTTTAGTGTAGCAGGAGGTCAGCCGTTGGCCGGGTTGCTGTCGTCGCTTGTCGGCTGCCAGGCGTGGTGCTGTAGCTCGGCCAGGCTGACGTGCAGCAGGGCGGCTTCGTGCGTGGCGCTCAGCACCAAGGGGGGTGCTACGCCGGCTTTCAACGCTTCCATCCAGCGCTGCACGCACAGGCACCAGCGATCGCCTGGACGCAGGCCGGCAAAGCGCCATTCGGGGCGCGGCGTAAGCAGGTCGTTGCCACGGCTGGTTGAGAAGGCGAGGAAGTCTTCGGTGACCCGAGCGCAGACCACGTGGGTGCCCTGATCGCTGTCGTCGGTGCGGCAGCAGCCGTCGCGAAAATACCCGGTTAGTGGGTCGTAGGAGCAGGGCTGCAGCGGTTCGCCCAGGACATTGCGCGGTTCTGTGGACATGGTGTTAAGCGGTCAGGCGTTGGGTTGGGTTTTGCCGATCAGGGTCATGGCGGTGGCGATCAGGGCCGAGACCTCGCTCATGTTGCCCGGCACGATCAGCGTGGTGGTGGCGTCGGCGGCGACCTTGCCGTAGGCATCGACCGCGCGCTCGGCTACCTTGAGTTGCACCGCCTGCTGGCCGCCGGGCTCCTGAATGGCGGCGGCTACCTTGCGGATGGCTTCGGCGGTGGCCTCGGCTACCGAGATGATGGCGGCTGCTTCGCCCTGCGCCATATTGATCTGAGACTGCTTCTCGCCTTCGGAGCGGGCAATGAAAGCCTCACGCTCGCCGGTGGCGATGTTGATCTGCTCTTGGCGCCGGCCCTCAGAGGCGGCTATGAGGGCGCGCTTGCCACGCTCGGCAGTGATCTGGGCTTGCATGGCCAGCAGAATCTCCTTCGGCGGGGTCAGGTCCTTGATTTCGTAGCGCAGCACCTTGACGCCCCAGTTCAGAGCCGCTTCGTCAATGGCGCGCACCACCTGGGCATTGATGATGTCGCGTTCCTCAAATGTCTTGTCGAGTTCAAGTTTGCCGATCACGCTGCGCAGGGAGGTCTGTGCCAGTTGGGTCACGGCCACGATGTAGTTGCTTGAGCCATAGCTGGCGCGCATGGGGTCAGTCACCTGAAAATACAGGATGCCGTCAACCTGCAGCTGTGTGTTGTCGCGCGTGATGCAGACCTGGCTGGGTACGTCCAGCGGAATCTCTTTGAGGCTGTGTTTGTATGCGACCTTGTCGACGAAGGGCACGAGAAAATTGAGGCCTGGGGCAAGTGATGATTGGTACTTGCCGAGCCGCTCGACCACCCAAGCGTTTTGTTGTGGCACCACCTTGATGGACTGTGTGACGAAAATAATTGCGATGACGAACAAAAGGACAGCGATTTCCATCAAGGAGCTCTCAGTTGGGGAAAGAAAGAAACGGATTCAGACTTTTTCGACCAGCAAGCGGCTGCCCACCAGCTCAGTCACGCGGTAACTGCCGGACGCAAGGGCGTTGCCTGGGCGCTGGATCACGCTCCAGGAAGCGCCGCGGTACATAACCTGGGCCGAGCCATCGGGCAGCCAAGCATTCACCTGGATGATTTCGCCCACGTCAAGGTTCACGCTGCGCAGCGAGCGTGCCGAGGGATCTCCCGGCTGGCGCTTCTTGATCTGGTGCCACACCGCCACTGAGACCGAGCCGGCCACCGAGGCGATGATGAGCTGGGCAACCAAGGGCACGCCCGTGTGCGCAGCGACCGCTGCGACCGCTGCGCCAAGCGCCAGCATCAAAAGATAAAAAGTACCGCTGAGCAGCTCCAGCGCTACCAAAGCGCCCACAAGCAACCACCACCATGTTGAATCGGCCATATCTGCTCCACAAGTGGGCTGCGCCGTTCGGCCACCCTCCAGCCATTTTGCGGCACTGAAGCCGCCGAACCCGGAGAGGCCGAGGCTTTTCCGTACACTTCGCGGCACATTCTTTTGCTTATTGCTTTTTGCACCGCCCGATACACGCATCGGGCTGAGGACCGCTATGAAATTTCGTTTCCCCATTGTGATCATCGACGAAGATTTTCGATCCGAAAACTCCTCGGGCTTGGGCATTCGTGCGCTGGCGCAAGCGATCGAGACCGAAGGTTTCGAAGTCATGGGCGTGACCAGCTATGGCGATCTCTCGCGGTTTGCGCAGCAGCAGTCGCGCGCCAGCGCCTTCATCTTGTCGATCGACGACGAAGAGTTCAGCGCCGGGCCCGACGTTGACCCGGTGGTGCTCAACTTGCGCAGCTTCATCGCCGAGGTACGGCGCAAGAACAGCGATGTGCCGATTTACGTGCACGGCGAAACCAAGACCAGCCGCCACCTGCCCAACAACATCCTGCGCGAGCTGCACGGTTTCATCCACATGTTTGAGGACACACCCGAATTTGTGGCGCGCCACATCATTCGCGAAGCCAAGAGTTACTTAGAAGGTATTAAGCCGCCGTTTTTCAAAGCGCTGCTGAATTACGCAGAAGACGGTTCCTACTCCTGGCACTGCCCGGGTCACTCCGGTGGTGTGGCGTTTTTGAAAAGCCCGATCGGCCAGATGTACCACCAGTTTTATGGCGAGAACATGCTGCGCGCCGACGTGTGCAATGCGGTGGAAGAACTCGGCCAGTTGCTGGACCACAACGGGGCTATCGGTGCCAGCGAGCGCAATGCGGCTCGTATCTTTAACGCCGATCACTGCTACTTTGTTACCAACGGCACCAGCACCAGCAACAAGATGGTCTGGCACCACACGGTGGCGCCAGGCGATGTGGTGGTGGTGGATCGCAACTGCCACAAATCGATTCTGCACAGCATCATCATGACGGGTGCCGTTCCTGTTTTCCTGAAGCCCACACGCAACCACTACGGCATCATTGGGCCGATTCCGCAGAGCGAATTCGAGATCGACTCGATCAAGGCCAAGATCCGCGCCAACCCACTGCTGGCGGGTGTCGATGCAGAGACTGTCAAGCCACGCATCCTCACGCTGACCCAGTCCACCTACGACGGTGTGCTCTACAACACCGAGACCATCAAGGGCCTGCTCGACGGCTACATCGCCAATCTGCATTTTGACGAAGCTTGGTTGCCACACGCAGCCTTTCATTCGTTCTACGGCAGCTTTCACGCCATGGGCAAGAAGCGCGCGCGGCCGAAGCATTCGGTGGTGTACGTCACACAGTCGCTGCACAAGCTGCTGGCGGGCATCAGCCAGGCCAGCCATGTGCTGATTCAGAACTCACAAGAAACCAAGCTCGACCGCCACCTCTTTAACGAGGCTTACCTGATGCACATCAGCACCAGCCCGCAATACAGCATCATCGCCAGTTGCGATGTGGCGGCCGCCATGATGGAGCCGCCCAGTGGCACCGCGCTGGTGGAGGAAAGCATTGCCGAGGCGCTCGATTTCCGCCGCGCGATGCGCAAAGTAGAAGCCGAGTTTGGTGCCGATGACTGGTGGTTCCAGGTCTGGGGCCCTGACCAGCTGGTGGACGAGGGCATTGGCCGCTCCAACGACTGGGTGCTTAAGCGCACCGACGCCGATGGCGTGCAGCCGTCAGATGGCGAAGAGGCTTGGCACGGCTTTGGCGACATGGCGCCAGGCTTCAACATGCTCGACCCCATCAAGGCGACCATCGTCACACCCGGGCTGAAAATGGATGGGTGCTTCGAGACCACTGGTATCCCGGCATCGATCGTCACGAAGTTCCTCGCCGAACATGGTGTGGTGGTGGAAAAAACCGGTCTGTACAGTTTTTTCATCATGTTCACCATTGGCATCACCAAAGGCCGCTGGAACACGCTGCTGACCGCGCTTCAGCAATTCAAGGACGACCACGCCAAGAACCAGCCGATGTGGCGAACCATGCCGGAGTTTTGCGCCAAGCATCCGCGCTACGAGCAGCTGGGCCTGCTTGATCTCTGCCAGCAGGTGCACGCGCAATACGCCAAGTACGACATTGCGCGCCTGACCACCGAGATGTACCTGAGCGACCACCTGCCCGCCATGAAGCCCAGCGACGCCTTCGCCCACATCGCTCACCGAACCACGCAGCGGGTGCCGATCGATGAGCTGGAAGGCCGCATCACCACCAGCTTGGTGACGCCTTACCCGCCGGGTATTCCGCTGCTGATTCCAGGCGAGGTGTTCAACAAAAAGATCGTGGATTACCTGAAGTTCAACCGCGAATTCGCGCGCGAGTGTCCCGGCTTCGAGACCGACATCCACGGCCTGGTTCAAGAGGCTGGCGTGGACGGCGTGGTGCGCTATTTCGCTGATTGCGTCGGGGCGTGATGGGCCTCAAATGTCGCTGCGGCAGGCGGCGTTAAGATGGATTTTGGGGTGATGCTGCCAGCTGGTTGCTCGGTACTTGGCACCACGGCCCGTGTGATAGACCTTTGTTATCGCCCCACCCAACTGGAGGAAGCCAGCATGTTTCCTGAATACCGCAATCTGATCACCCAACTCAAAGGCCAAGATGCCCATTTCACCCGGATGTTTGACAAGCACAACAGCCTGGATCAGGAGATCAAGAACAAAGAGGCCCACATCGAGCCTGGGACGCAGATCGAGATCGAACGGCTGAAGAAAGAAAAGTTGGCACTCAAGGACGAGCTCTTCGCGATTTTGAAGAAGGCCAGCGCTGTTGCTTGACACGTGCAGCGGTTCACCGAGGCGCGGCTCAGCGAGGGGCGGCGGCCGGTAGTGGGTTTCCCGTTGACGCTGGCGTTAAGGCACCGGCGAGTGGCTGCCAATGCTGGTCGGTGCGCACCCGCAGCCAGGTGGCGAAGCGGGGCAGGCCGCTGTCATTCAGGCCCCGGTAGCGGTAGGTGATCCAGGTTCCAACCGAAGGCGGATCGCGCCGCAAGACGTCGCTCAAGCCGCTACCAATTCGGAATTCACGCCCATCGGCGCTGCGCACCCGCAGTGCGCCGGTCATGCCGGCGTATTTGCCGCGTCCTGCGGTATGGCCGATCACCTGGGCCTCGGCGTCTTCGTGCGTTTTCAGCTTGAGCAGGTTGTCGCTGCGCTCGGCGCGGTACAGCGCGTCGCCCCGGTGCAGCATCAGTCCTTCGCCGCCTGCGCGGTCCATCTCCAGCAGCTGGCGCAGCAAGGCGGCGTGACTGGGCACCCGGGTTTGTTCAACCGGCTGCACCCAGGGCTGCTGTCGCTGTACCACCCACAGGCGGTAGGCAGCGATGCGTTGCGTGAAATCGCCCGGGTGGCTGGGCAGATCGAACACCATGAAGCGGATCTGGCGCCAAGCGGCGTCGTCTGGCGTTTGCCGCCGCACGGTGGACACCGCCTGCTGGAAGCCACCCCGGCCCGACCACAGCTCGCCATCGGCCGGCTCGGCAGGCCAGCCTTGTGTGAACCAGGCCGGTGCGTGTATCGGGTGTCCGCCGCGGCTGAGCAGTTTCTCCCCGTCCCAGTAGGCCCGCATGCCGTCAAGCTTTTCGCTGACCCAGTAAGCGTCGAGATCGACACCGGAGTGGTACCGATTGGCTTGTGTCAGCGCGGGTGCCTGGGCCCAGGCCGGCGCCCACACCACCCAGCTCAGTACCGTGCTCAATGCAAGCGCTACCAAGCCAGTGGAGGGCCAGCGCATCGGTCGAAAAGGGTCTGGGGCAGCGTGCGCGAGCGGCAACTGCTCAGGTCGCTA
>Ga0105053_10006399_pt1 | contig 16246 bp, 25 predicted proteins | sample BON01_FD_78093 | JGI IMG/M metagenome (GOLD analysis project Ga0105053, IMG submission 78093) | Freshwater microbial communities from Lake Bonney liftoff mats and glacier meltwater in Antarctica - BON-01 | ecosystem: Environmental > Aquatic > Freshwater > Ice > Glacier meltwater | place: Lake...
ATCACTCATCACTGGGTCGCCCATTATTGTTTCATTGGTCATTGTTGTGTCTCCCCTTTTATTCCAGAATTCTTCAATCTCAGCCGCGACAGCGCTCATTAGCTGCGCGTCCATTGGGAGGCCTTCGCGCTGCATGATATATGCTAGTTTATGGCTAGCCTGCTCTGCTCGGTTGCGTTCATTGATTGATTTTTCTATAGTGTTACTCATCATCTTTCTCCTTTACTCTCAAATAATTGTATGTAACATTTTTAAAGCCTTCACTAAATGCTAATGGACAATTAAGCTTAAATGATTCTTTATCACTATCTTTAACAAACTGTCTCATTTTAGAACCACTAATTCCAGAAACATCGTCGCTTTCATCTCTTTTTCCGACAGACATTACTTCTATTTCTTTAAAATTAAAATCAAAATGATTATAATTATTTAGCAAGCGCTTATATTCTTCAACACGATCTTCACCACACACAAAAATCAATTTGTCATAATTTGGTGAAGCCAGTGTTAGATGTTGAATAAACGATGGATATTGTGATGAGGCTTTAACGAAATTCATAGTCGTATATGCTTTAGACAATATGTTGAATTTAAAGTCTATATCCAACGGATTTTTATTCTTATCATTAGAATGACTTAGTACAACCATAGTTTCTGCATGTTTATATTTAATTCTGGTCTGTCGCATAAGATTGAACAACAACTCATGCCCAAGTGTTGGTGGATTAAATCTACCATATGTGAATATTAAAGTTTTCATGAATGTCTCTCAAAGTTTGCGTAGCTAAATGCTTTTCTATTAACAAGCTTTACTGGCGTATTGTCATTGAGCCTAGTGACAAATCCTTCATGACCACATGAAACATCGTTGATACTTTTGATCAGACCATTTCGTCCATATGTTTTATCAAGCATACTAATTAAAAATTCTTTAGCAGCTTTAACTTTCAAATATAGGATTACAAATTCTTCGTTGTTAAAAATATCTTGTAGATTATAAATTGTTAGTTCTTCATTATTTCTAATGAGTTTATTTACGAGCACTACATTTTTTGGGTCTGGCTTAAAGTTTTTAGCACATCTATTAAAATTCGCAAGACTGTAAAGGAATGATGATAGTTTACCGTCTCCACCTCTTCCTCGAGAAACACTCGTTTGTGGAGCATAGAAACTTCTATCCAATTGCGGCGTTTTTAAAACGTTATCACTAATAGATGTACTGCTTTTCAGTTGAGTGTCATAATGTGTATGAAGTGCTATACCAATGTCATAGTAAACTCGGTGCGGTGAATCAAATTTATATGTTATAGTGTTAGGTGTGAAAGTGTTTGTTCCATCGAGATTACTACCAAGAAATAACAAATCTCCTTGGATGATTGATGATTGATGTGTTACCGAAAGATCATTATGAAACAGATCTTCTAATAGTGGAAATATATACGTGAGCTTATTTACCAGTTCCGGTGATTTGCCGTGGTTTCTAGTAATGTCTTCCACATTATAATTAATCTTTGGCGTCTTATTAAAAAATGATTTAGTTGCAACGAAGAACTTATTCTCAGTTGGACATGTTCCAAACAATACGGCAGGAGCACCATCGTATTTGATAGAGAACGAGTCCTTATAATAAAGAACATCAATAATATCATTGAGAGCATCGGTCCCGCGAAGTATCAAAAGATCTTCGAGATGTGGAATGTGATCAATCTTATTCATATCAAATCCAATCTGGCTTTTCGCGTTTTTTCCACGAATGCAGATGTGCTTTCGCGGTCTTGTAATATTCACGATAATTGGCAACTACATCAGATGTTTTAAATTCATCTGGCATGCATGATGGTGGTTCTGTCCAACCCTGCTTCTGTAATCCATACGGAGGGCTCTGCAGAAGATATGCTAACTTAGTAATAGTTGCATGAGTCTTACCGTAACGATAAGTGTACTCACTACCAAGTGCATACATGTGTTCTACCAACCAGTTATAATTTTGCACCGAAGTGCGAGCCCACACTGAAGATGGATGATTGGCATGAGTAGCTTTATATAATATTGGCTCTCGTTCATCAACCAAAAGCATATGTTTCCGAGAGCCAATTTTTCCATTAGATTTTTCATACGACTGAATTATCTGAGTGCCGTCTAATACACGATGGGCGGTAGACAACATTTGAGCAGTTTCGACGATCATCTTAACTACATGCTTGTCCACCATCCACTGCGCACAGAGAACTGGTGATTTATCTAAATAGAATATGTTCATATGCTCTTATAAACAATTCTCATTCAAATGTCAACTATCTTTTAAAAATAGTAACAATTATCCATATCAAAATTATCAATATTGCAATACTAAATGGAATAATGATGGGCGACAATACCCAAAACCAATTCCAGGCAACATATCCTGTAAGTTTTAGCGTAATGAATACGATAGTAAGTAGTCCTAAAAATCCTACGCCACCGGTGCTAGATGAAGATGTGTTGTTAGCCATTTATTTTACTCCTGGTTTGTTTAAAAAGAATGCCGGTGTAAAGCCGTTAAAACCACCACCCATGCACAAATGTCGTTTCATATTTAATAATGTTTCACGATCTTTAGATTGAATAATAGTAATATCAGTTTTATTTTCTACGAGTGTATTATCAATAATTTTATAGCTCATTTAAAATCTTTCATTTTATCTCTAAGTTCATCATTAATTCTTTTACCAGTCGGCGTTTGATCCATTATAGCAACATCGTCATTTAAAACTCGTTGTGCACTATCTTCTAGATCATAAAATTTCATTCTACTCTTATCTAGTCCAACAAAAAATCTCCTATCCTTTGACATGTCTGAATATCTGTTTTTAAGTTGCTTCACCATAACTTGATTTAATTTTTCCATCTCTTCAGATGTAACTAGAGCGAACATTAAATCGGCAGTGGCTGGAAGTCCAAAACTATTCTTTGTTAATATGTCATTACAGTAGAATAGATTATCACCAGACACAGAAAGATCGACTGTTTCCAGTTCTCCAAGCTCTGTGATTTCAACAATAGTATCATTATAATCTATAGTAGCATCTGAGAGTGTTTGCTTTTCTATTTTCTCATTTTCCAATTTAACAAGAAGATCGGTCAATTGCTCCAAATCAATCTTACCAACTGGATAACCATTTTCCATCAAGTACTCTGCTTTAGCTAAGCATGCTAAATAAATATTACTCATCACGGTTCCTACTATTAAGATTATCACCGACACTTAATCCGGTTTCGATTGATATTCTGCCACGCTTTGTTGGAAATACATGATCTTTGCTTACAATTATTTCTTTGCCAGCTGATGTTTTTATCTTATAACAGTCTTTGAGTTTCGAATGATGAACCATATGTACAGTTTTATATTCATCGTTAGATACAATCTGATCACCAACGACAATTTCTTTGATCATTTTAGAACTACCATCACGCAGTTCAATCATTTCATCTTCGAAGATACATTCAGATGTATCGGTAATTTCAATATCGCTTGAACCATATCCAGCTCGAGTAACCTGTGTAGCACTAATGATAGGAACGTTGTGTTCAACGGCAAGTCCACGAAGTTCTTCGGCAATCGACTTAATCATCGTGTACGAGTTAGCATTAGCACCGGCCTTAATTCTGACTGATCCGCATAGATTGATGTAATCGATATAGATGATGTCTGGTATAAAATTCTTCTTAATTTTTAATTCATTAAGAAGATGACGAAAGTGATTTGCATGGGCTGTTGAAGTTGGATATTCTTTAATGATAAGCTTGCCCATAGTTCTGGACTTTAGCTTAGCAATCATTTTATCGTAGTAGGCTTTTGGAGTTTTATCCAAATCGTCCATGGTAATATTTAGAAGATTGGCATCTATTCTTTCTGCAATCTTTTCTTCGGCCATTTCGAGCGTGATGTATAAGACATTCTTATTATCCACAAGATTGCCAGCTGCCATGTGGCACATTGCCAAACTTTTGCCCGCCCCTATACCAGCAAGTATGATTGTAAGTGTTTTTCTAGAAACACCGCCCTTAGTGATATTATTAAAATGCTCAATGTCGAATGGTATTTTCGCTTCAGCTAAATGATAATACTCGAATCTCTCTTCAGAATTTTCTAAATAATCATGACCGATATCAGTATCAAACGACACCGCTAAAGCATCACTTAGAATTTGTGGAATAGAACCCTTAGATAATGGATTTTTGTCATCATCGTCATCGATAATTTTGATTGAATCCATGATCGCATTGTAGAGAGCTTTGTCTTGACAGAATTTCTCTGTAGTATCTGTAAGCCAAACCATCTGTTGTTCGGTATATTCTAAAGTCTTGGTCTTTTCGACACACTCTTTAAAAACGTGTTCCGGTAAAGATACTTTATCTATGTCCAGAAGCAATGCTTCCTTTGTTGGAGAGGCATTGTACTTCTGGAAATAGTGTTCTATTAATTTATAAAGAACTTTATCAGCATCGTTATGAAAATATTCTGGCTTTAAAAATGCTATCGTCTTTCTGACGTAATCTTCATTATATAACAAACTACTTAATATAATATTTTCAATGCTCATATTGATCCTTCGTGTTGAATTCTATTAGCTAACTATATATACTAAGTTACTCGTTTTCGTCTTCCAAATTATCATAAACTTCTTCAGAATCATCTTCAATCAAAGCACCATGAGATACTGAGTATTTCGCTTTAACAAAGTCTTTAAATTTCTGATCCGCAAGAATTGGCTTCCAAAAATCAGCAGTGTCAGTAGCTTGAATCTTTATGCCCTTTTCATCAAATTCACCAGTCTCTTGATCTACTTTTGAATATCTACCGTTCTTCGGTTTCGTAACGTGACCAGATTCGAGAGCCATATCTAACAAACCAGACCATTTAGAAATACCACCCTTGAATTTCACTGTAATTGGAATCTTAGATTTTTCTTTAACGTAGCGAGATTTTTCAACATTGATAATGAAGTTATATCCCATAAGATCTTTACCATCTTTATCCTGCTGACGGCCGATAATGAACACGTTATCTGATGAATACATGCCACCAGTACCACCAGATACGATTGGTTTACTAAACATTTCCATAGTCATGTAAACGTGATTTACAACGATCATTGGAATATCTTTGAGATTTAGATGTGGTGTAACCATTCTGAAGAACGATTTAAGCTGCTTAGCACGAGTCATGTCAGCAACAGATTTACCGTCAAGAGCGTCGTCGACTTCTTTCTTAGATGCCATGTTGCCGATAGAATCGATGAGAACTATTAGATGTTCTCCACGGATAATATCTTCCAATTGAGTCATAACGTCGAACTTCATCTGTTCGATGTTAGTCAGTGGTGTGTGGATAACTCTTTCCATGTCAATACCAACAGCTTCAAAATATGATTTTGGTGTACCAAATTCTGAGTCATAAAATAACAATACGGCATCTGGATATTTGTCCATATATGCTTTGGCTGAAATCAGAGAGAACAAAGTTTTAAAGTGACGAGACGGACCAGCCCACTGAGTAAGTCCAGGAGTGAGTCCACCATCAAGATCACCAGAATACGCAACATTGATTGCTGGGATTTGAGTTTGGATCATATCCTTTTCATTAAAGAATTTTGATGTCGACAATATCGAACTTTCTTTAATTGTAGAATTCTTTTTAATTTTTTCTAGTAATGACATGTTATGTATTCTCTCCGTTTAATATATTTTGTAATCTGTTAATAAATTGGTCAATCTTTTTTTCACGTTCTGGCCATAGAATATATTTGCTCTTATCAGAATCTTTTTTAAGATTCGTTAATAATGGATAAATGGCATCATACATTTCTTTAGCCTTGTCTCTATTATCGAATTCGCTCGATATAAATTCGTCATCTACGGCACTAAAACCGAAATCATTTTCATCATTCATAAATAATTTTTCCCAAATGAAACTCTTCATCATCCTCATTGAAAATTGCCAGCTTGATGTTCTCTTCAAACTCTAACTCTCTGCCCATATTAGATATTTTTGTGTTGTCCGAACGTTTCAGCAGTTTGACTAATTCGTCACAGTCTTCGGCAGTGTATATTGGACCAATTCTCATAATTAATCTCCAAAAAAGCTATCAAGGTTTGATGTGTGCTCTGCTTCCCAGCCTATCGATTTAAGGATAGCCGACAGTGGGTCAAGAAACGATTTAGTAAATTGCAAATCGTAATTGATATATTTTTGTATATTGAATTCCTCTGGAAGTTCATCCGGACACGATAGCACATTAGAAAAATGTGGGTTCGGAGCTTTAAGATAACAAAATCTTATTTTGTCGCCGCTTCCTATCTCTTCATATTTATTACGAATGTCGTGTTCTTCTATCAATCTATTGAACAAAATTGAACCTTTTACGTGTATCGGAGTTTTCTTTAGGAATCCCGTACGTGTATTCCATTTAGCTATATCACTAATTCCTCTTGGAAATGATATCTCAGCAAAGTTCTTATTTTCGAATTCGGTTCTAAATTTAGAAACATGGTCCTGCAAATCCTTTTCTTCCGCCGACATGATCAAAGAGATTGAATGCTTAATTGCAGTTCTACATACAAGTGGTGTAGATGATTTAATAGCTTCAATGCCAGACATTTTTAATTCTGGTATTGCGTACTCAACACCCTCGAGATTGTAAACATTAAGAATATATCTTTTCTTGGCTGTCCATATTGCTTTATTAGCAATACACTCTCTGGCCATTTTCATTTTCTGAGATTTAGCATTCATCATAATAGCTAATTCAGAATAGAACTTTTCAATTTGTACTTCCATTTTCTCAGAACAGAACTTATCAAGAATTCTAGTTATTTCCAAATCGCTTTTATCGGATATTCCAACCTTTTGAACTAGTCTATCGAGTGTAATATAGACAGAGTCAGTATCACTCGCAATAACAAAATCTACATTCTTAGTACCTATAAGCTTATTGAGATATTCATTAAGTCTATCTGCAATCCAACGAATAGATAACTGTCCAGACATCGTAATAGCTTCAGCATGGTTAATATCATACCATCTGAAATATTTATTTCCAAGCGCACCATAAGCACTGTTCAGCTGAATTTTCTTAGCCATCTGTAGATTATTAAATTTAGCAATTAGTTTCTGCAATTCCCATGTTGGATTTTTTTGATTTTTCTGTTTTACATCAAACATTAATCTCTTGTATTTGTTTCTGTCCTCATACATTTTTTCCATCAAAGCCGGTAAAAATCCCTGCTTGTCTTTCGTATAATAACATCCATTCGCAGCCCATGAGTGGTCATTATCTCGTATAATTTTTCTTTCAAGTAGTTTGTCTATAGTATTAAAAGAACTAACTCGACCAGCAAATGTCTCTGGACTAATATTATATTGCATGATAAGGTGTGGATATAGTGAATTTAAATCGAATGATACTACCCACTTATGCATACCAACGTGCGGAGCCTTAACATATCCGCCCACTAGAGGCCCACCGAGGCCACTATCTCTATTATTCGGTATGACTATACCATCTTCCAGCAGATAATTGTGTATCATCACATCCCACTGGCGCACAGATGCAAGAGTATCATTATAGTTTACTTTTGCATCATATGCAAGAGCGAAGACTAATTCAATTAGTTTAAGCTTGTCTTCTAGTTTAAAAATCAAATCAACGTCGTGGATATTATATTCGGTGAATTTCTGTGGATTTTTTTCATACAAATCATCAAGGTTGATGTAGTCCGTATAATCTAGCTTCGTCTCACCCAATTCGACTTCACATATGTGAGCTAGTGTATATTTTTCTCGGCTCTTGTATGTAAACTTTTTGTAAAGTTGCATATAGTCCAATACGCTGATACCAGCCAATTGATATGATGGGCAGAGTTTGCCTTTGATCATAACTTCGTAAGCGATCAGGTTACCCCATGGGCTAAGTTCTTTAGCATGTCTTTCACCAAGAACTCTGATAATTCTATTAACGAGATATGGAATATCATAGAATTCTACGTTCCATCCAGTAATTACATCAGGGTCTAAGAGCTTCCAAACCTGAATGAATTTTAATAGTAGATCTTTTTCATTTTTACAATGATAGTATGTAAGATCGTCTTGATGTTCTGTAAATTCTTTAACACCAAAGGTATATCTGTGAATGCCTTTACGAAGTGTTATCGCCGTAATTTCATTTGGAGTCGTTGTAACACCTGTTGCGATATCGACTCTATTCTTCATAGAGTTTTCGATGTCGAGACCAACAACAGAAATCAGTTCAGGATCATATTCAATCATACCCTTGTAGTTATCAAAGATGTAAGTATACTGATATTGTGTCAGACCATAGATTGGAAAATTCGATACATCGCTATAAGCTTTAACATAATCTCTAGCCTCGCGAATTGTATTGAAATTTTTCTTATCGACATATTTTCCATCCAAAGTTTTGTACTGTGTCTCGACAGGTGAATTGACAAACAGATATGGTGAATATGCAGATGTTTCTCTAAATGGCTTTCCCTCTCTTACACCTTTAGTATAAATTTTGCCTCGATGAAGCCAGACATTAGTGTAGAACATAGGGAATCCTCAATGAATAAATAGTATGTATATTATATATTACGATAGGAGAAATGATGTGGAAACAAATCCAGTAAAATTATTGCAAACAAAATCTGGTGTAAATCCAGACGGTGCTTTTGGACCAAATACATTTAGAGCAGTAACCAAGTTTTATAAATTATCGAAGATCAGATCAGCGCATTTCTTTGGACAATGTTCTCATGAATCTGCAGGTTTAACAAAATTCAGCGAAAATTTAAATTATTCCGAATCAGGTCTATTAAAGACATTTGGAAAATATTTCAATGCCGCTACAGCTAAAAAATATGCACGTAATCCTGAAATGATTGCAAATAGAGTATATGCAAATAGAATGGGTAACGGTGATGAAAAATCTGGCGACGGATGGAAATATCGTGGTCGTGGTGCTATTCAACTAACTGGTAAAAATAACTATACGGCTTTTGCTAAATATTTAAAACGTCCAGATATTCTTAAAAATCCTGATATTGTTGCAACAGAACTTGCATTCGAGTCTGCAAAATTCTTTTTTGATTCAAATGGTCTATGGACTATCTGTGATAGAGGAGTAAATCGTAGTGCAATTATCGATCTCACAAAGAGAATCAACGGCGGCATTCATGGTTTAGATGATAGAATTAATCAAACAGTTAAATTTTATAACTGGCCATAATTACAAAAAAGAGCGGGAAAACAAATCTCCCGCTCTTTTTTTGTCTTTTATCCGAGTCCAATAGTACCAAGGAACATGCAAAGCATGAGCACACTAACAATAAGTGATGACACGTTTGCTACGCTTGTGATATGTACAACATTACCCATTAGTTTTAATCTTTACGGTTTTAGGTTCTACTGATTTAGTTTTATCAACAGTAACAGTTAGAAGACCGTCTTCCATTTTAGCATCGATTGAATCGATGTCTAAGAAATCACCCATTTGGAATTTCTTTTCGAAAGATCTATTAGCCACACCGCGGTGGATGTATGTGCTTAGATTTTCAGGATCTTCAGTTTCCACTTTATCCTTATTACCTACAATACTTAATACACGATTTTCAACACTGATCAATATATCAGAATCTGCAAAGCCAGCAACAGCCAATTCAAGCTTATAGCCATCATTAGTTTTGATGATGTTGTGTGGTGGATATGAGTGTCGTAGTGGGAGGGTTTTTGTTAGAGATTCTAGGTCTCCAAAAAATTTGTCAAAACCAACAAAAAACTCAGTGAATCCGTCACTGAACGAGAGTGCTTTATTAATCATATGATCTCCTGTAAAAGCAAGATTTATAGTATGCCTAACCAATTATGCATTAGGCATACTATATATACATTGAGATCATAATTCTACGATTTTATCAATCATAAAACGCGGATTTTCATCATTATATCCACGAGGATTAGACATGATCCGGCATGAGCCGAGTTCATAATCATTGTTATGATGAACGTGACCATGAGTCCACATTTTGATTTGTGGACGATCTAGTATAAATTCACTTAGATCGGAAGCATATCCACCATTCATCACAAAATCATTCGCGTATTTCTTGCCAATAGATAATGTACTTGGCGCATGATGTGTAAGCACAAAGCACTTATCATGATCGCCAGTGTTTTTATCAATAAATTTCAGTGCCGCGTCGTGCATCCGAGATGCGTCATATGGTTGAAATTTACGATAAACACCATCGTGATTTACTTGAACGACTCGAAAATCATTCATCTTATCCTTTATAAGACCCATAGTAATAGGATCATTCTTATTCATATCAGTCCAGAGCGTAGTTCCTAGAAATCTAACATCTCCAACTTCAACATATTCGTTTTCTAGTATATTAATATTTGGCAGATGTGCTAGAGTTTCACGAAGAGTTTGCTCAGTCTTATTTTGAATGTATTGATATGACTCATGGTTGCCCATGATATAAAGAACGTGTTCAAATTCATTAGAACAGTATTCAAAGAACTCTTTGAACCGTTGACCGTAAGCATAATATGGTGAATCTTCAGATCTTGAAAATGGCATAGCAGTACATATGTCTCCACCGAGGATCAGAAGATCACTGCCAGCATTCTTAATTCTGAATTGACTTTCAAATTCTAGATGAAGATCACTTACAAATTGTATTTTCATGTGTGTCTCCTTTCTGATTCCTTTATCATGGCTTCTGCAATTTTAAATGCGCTTTTGGCCCAAAGTGTAGCAATTTCGTCTGGAACACCACCATCAAGACCTCTGACTTTTGATACGTCAAAGGTCGTTAAAGCCTGAGCAGCAAAATAATCCAATTGACTTATCCCAGTTTCCATGTTATGCATCGACTCGAGAGGAAATGCTCTATTATATTTACTCAATGTCTTTATCCAATTTTGTTTGTATTTCGAGATAGAAGCGGTGGTACTTAGCCATCCGATTGATGTCCTTTTCTGTAACACCCTTTAATCTGCGAATATCACTATTATGCATAAGATCGGCTATTTTGACTTTCATGGCGTCTTTGTTTGCAAACACTTGCAGTTTGTATTCGTCGTAGGAATAACCATTTTGCTTTGTCATGGCACGAATTCCACTTACGACACGTTTGGAAAAACCTGCTTCTTCGAGGTCATGCCATGTGGTTTTCGTATCTTCAATGATGTCGTGGCCAAGTGCGATACACTGTAGCTCTTCGTCATCGCTTTTGAGATTATGCATGACCTGGAGACAATGTAAAATGTAAGGTTTTCCACCTTTGTCAAACTGTCCATCATGAGCAACCGCTGCCATAACTAGCATTTTTCCAAGCATTTCACCATTTTTCATAACGTTTTCCTCAGAGCTTTAAGATTAGCTTCTTGAAGTAGCTGACGCCAATAGATAGAAATCCGCATTCCTTGTTTGCCACTTACTCTCCAATATGCAATTTGCTTTGGAGAAAGGTAACCAGTGCGAAGGTAGAACTTAGCCATCGCTGTACCCATTTTAGCATGTGCTGGTCGAAATCCTCGACCATTTACATGCTTAGTTCTTTCAGCAACTTGCTCATCTGATGTTTGACGTTCGGTCAGAACAACCAAAGCGCGAGCAACGGCTTTATCATTCGTACGAAGAAGATTTACAATGTCAGTACCATTCATGATGTTTCTCCTGTTTTGATATAACTCTTATATACCAAAACGAAAAGAATGTCAACTATTACTGAATGATATAATTTTCAACGATTTTAGATTTAATCTGTCGAATAGTATAGCTATATGATCTATTATGTTTAGATAATTGATATCCATGATCACATAAGTGATTAAAACTATTGGGTTTCTGAAGTGCCAAAGGTCTCAGAACACCGCCGATTTTAATCGAATAAAGTTTTTCGTCTTCTTTATTCCAGTAATATCCTGGAAGTCCATCAAGTGCATAATATTTCTTATGAAAAGTAATCACCATTCCATCTCCTCTTTGCTTATTTCAGTTGTTGGTGCATTGGAAACATCAAGAATGACATGGGCGTGTTCTTTACCGGTCATATATGATGCTTTCGGACCCCATGAACAATGTACTCTCTATTAATTAACTGGCTCTGCTTCCATTACCCCATCCAGCACCACTTGGTGGATTATAACCAGTTTCTTTCCAGCGCTGCTGAATTCGTGCTTCCACTTCATCAAAATGCAGTGGTTCATAGTTGGTATGTTCTACCGATACACACAGATAACGAGGATCAGGATATGTAATCTTTTTGTAGGGATTACCTCCAGATTGGTCATCCTTATCGAAAACCACACCATTTGTCATAACCTCATTGCCATGCAGATGCCCGTGGACATTTACACGAAAGCGATCTGTTACACTATCTGGATGCAGTGGAATATGAGTCATAATGAATTTATCAACAAACACTCTGCAACCATGCAGTTGTTCAAAGCCAACTTCACGGTATTGTTTATCCTTGAAGATATCATGGTTACCACGAATCAGAATCTTACGACCATTCAGCCTAGATACATGATGCAGTGATTTAGCATTGATAACAACATCACCCAGATGATACACAGTATCTCCAGGTTTAACCTTCGCATTCCAACGTTCAACCATCGCTTCATCCATTTCTTCAGTAGAAGTAAATGGGCGCAGTGGTGTGCCATCAGCATTCTTGAACTTTTCCCAAGAATTGGTATGTCCGAAATGCGTATCGGAGATAATGAATCTGTTTACAAATTTTCCCACTTTTAGTCCTCTATAAATTCTATAACATCGATATCAAACCAAGTCCGGCCGAACGACGTCATTGCCGGCACTTGTGGGTGGTCTGGATCATACCCTTCAGCTACTTCAAAAGTCTGATGTGCGTAAGCAAAATGCCATGAATGTTTTGGGTTTACAATTTTGAATTTCATGTTTTTGCCTTTACGATTATGTTTTCTGAATTTCGGATATATTTTTTGATAGCAAAATAACGATCAGACATTGCAGTTGATACTTTTTCATCAAGCCGCAATTCGAGAACTTTCATCATATCTTCAAGTTCTACAATAAATTCCATTGCATCATCTTTAGTTACCATAATAACATTCCTTTGTTGTTATGACTCTTATATACTATTTCTAAAAGAATGTCAACTACGTATTTAATGGATTTTCAATAGACCAATGTGTATATTTTTCCATCTTTGTCCATTTTCTAGAATTGATTTCTCTGATCTCATCTTCACTAAAATTATTGTTGATGAACCATTCAATACTTGCAAGACTATCAGCTAACTCTTCTTTTACTAAAGGTCGTATTTCGCCAGTCCAATGATTTGTTTCACCGTCTAACATTACAAGTTTTGATAATTCAATATTCAATTCAGATGTTTCTTCCACGACTTTGGCAAGCCCTGGCCATTTCGAATTTTTATTAAAACTAAAGTTGCTCATATCGGTTCAACCTCTTGCATTATTCTATCAAAGATCCACTGATACGGATCTCCGGTACGAGCTTTCATAGTACCATATGGCATTTCACCAGAATTACAATAATATTCATATGCGTATTGATAGACCGCATCAAACTTTTTTTCAAAATTCTGTGCGGTAATTCCAAATTTTGTAACTGGATTTTCCATATTATAGTCCAAATGTCATTTTATAATTGTAGACTGTTTGAACGACTGGTGTTAGTTTAACAATATATCCGTCTTTTTCGACATATGTGAATATTCCAGTAGAGATATCAAAATTAGCAATATCAGTATTTGATACAGAAATATCAAATTCATCATCACCACACGTCACCCAATAATTATATGAATCATTCATTGGGTTCATATAAGCAGTTTTTGATGGTCCAAAATTTTTATTAGATACACTTTTCATACTTCCAGTTTCAACAACTTCTACATCATATTCCATTTTATCATATGTTGGATTCACATTAATATAATTCAAACACTCTAATGGTGTTTCTTTATATCGATTTGATTCTTCAACTATGGCCTGCATCATATCAAAATTGAAGTTGTTGAACATTGTTGATATTCGAACTACTTCATCAATATATGATTTGTTGTCTATCCGATCAGAACAATATTCACGGATAAAATCTTCATCGAGACCCGAATAATCAAATCGATAAAAAATTCTACTTGGTCTATTAATATATAAATCATCAATGTTGGCTGCATCATTTGCTGTAAATAGAAACAGATGTCGTGAAGAATATACACCATCAAGCAATGTTAATAGAATTTGTTGGCTGCTGTTATATTTGCTATAGAGCTTTTCAAATTCATCGAAAATGATAACACATGGAGTATTGATGCTTCTAATGAAGGGCAGAAATTCAGCCTGATCAAACTTCATATTAACAATAATTGTTGGCATATTAGATTTTTCAGATAGCATCTTTGTTAGATGTGTTTTACCACATCCCTTTGTCCCGATCAATAGAACACCAACATTAGTATCTTTCAGAGAAAAAGTGTTTAGAATTCTATCTACTCTTTTTGTTTGATCGCCGTAAATCTTACCGGGTGTTTCTAGAGATTCAGTTTTAGATAGATAAAAGTTATCATGTGGATCAATTTTAAGTATATAAGTAGCAACATCTAGAGTCGAATTAACAACAACATCGTCTTCGGACAAAACTCTTATAGTTGAACCTGTTTGTACATAATGCATAAATTATTTCCTTATGGAGATGTAGGCTTATCGGTTTTGCTACCAGATGCGGCAACAATTAATGCAATGATACCAGATGCTCCAAGAAGTGCAATGATGATACCATTACTCTTTTTGACTTCCACAACTGGAGCTTTAGTAGTTTCAGTAGCTAGTACTGGCGAAACAGTCAAAGCAGTAGCAGCGATAATAGTTAATAGTTTCTTAATATTGTTTTCCTTAATATATTCCTAGAAAGTAGAGGCCGACGGCAAAAAGATTGAGCATCAGCACACCACTCACAAAAATTGTGGTATTTCGGGACGTCGTTTCGCCACCAAATATTAAAATGGCAGAACATACTCCAACAAAAAATGAATTTAGTATCATCATTTCCATAATCTTACCCTTCGTTAAACTTCTTGATGAACCATGGGCGGGCTTTGTTAGCAACAGCCGAGCCAAGTTTCTTTGTATCGATTTGATTTTCTACAATCAAATCGCTTTCTTCTTTGATAACATCATTGTAAACAATACGAATGAAATCACCCATTGATTTCATTTCAAAGGGTAGAAGCTTTTCGCGCTGCATATTATCCAAAGCCCATTCAAGACGAGCTTCAGTTACAGCATGTTCAATGAATTCATTCATCTTTTCGATTGCTTCAACATCAGCTAGATTTAAAGTTTTCACTTTAGAAGTAGAATGTTTCTCACCCTTAACCTTAAACCAACCATCTGAAGTTACATTATCACCACATGGAGTCCAAACAATACCCTCGCCAATACCATTTTCGACACCAAAGTATTTTGCGACTGGACATTCTTTTTCAACTTCATCGGTCAAATCGACCATGATGTTCTGAGCAATATGTGGGTTTGCAAAATCGACTTCAACATCCCAGGTCTGGAATGTATCAATGTTAAAGACGCGAGCCATAGGTTCTGGATAGTGAATATCAAATTCACCGATAGGGTACCACGTTGAAGTTTCGTCAGTACGAACTACTCGAACTCCAAAGATTACAAACATCTTCGGAAGTTCAGAAATACCAACACTCTTCTGAATACCTTTACCGCACCATTCACCGTAGATACAGACTTTAGCAACATTATTATCAAATGGATTTATTTCGCTGCACTGTTTAACGATGTCATGTGTGATCTCTGGAAATTGCATCATATATAGCATAAATCCAGCGTTGTCTTGTTCAAGTGTTAGAATACGTTCACGAGACTGATATTCGATTTTATCGGTGGCTACATCATAAACGATGCCGGCATTGGTGCCGTGAAGCTTTACTGTGCCGCGATATTTAAGTGTTGGTGGTGTAAGTGATGCATCATAAATAGCATCACCGTTTTCATCTCGACCTACAAACCGTGAGTTCATAGCAATACGTTTTACAGCAGTTCGATACTGTTCAATTGATGGAAATTTAATCATTCCACTTTTCCCCTATTGCAACCAACACTAGTGCTATTATACCACCCATCCAGATGCCTATCGCGATCGCAGGATTAGTGCCG
>Ga0105053_10006403_pt1 | contig 16238 bp, 14 predicted proteins | sample BON01_FD_78093 | JGI IMG/M metagenome (GOLD analysis project Ga0105053, IMG submission 78093) | Freshwater microbial communities from Lake Bonney liftoff mats and glacier meltwater in Antarctica - BON-01 | ecosystem: Environmental > Aquatic > Freshwater > Ice > Glacier meltwater | place: Lake...
TTCGTTGCCGGAGCGCCCGTAAGAAAGCCCAAATAATGAAAATATTGACACCACGACGGAGATGCGTCCAGATACCAGGAAATTCAGTTTCGGTATCGCTCCGTTAGAAAGTACCTAAGTCTGTAACACCATTTACTCCAACTTGAAGCCCATTTTCGTGTACTGATAGGAGGAAGAAGAACGAAGAGAAGTGTTGATTGTTTTGCATAATACAAGCACGTCTGTATCAGATGGTATGGACAGATCATGAAGCGGGCACACATCATGAAGTGGGCACGCGCGTAAACAAAGGATGTGTTCAGGATATGCCACCGTGCCCCTACCTCGATCCGTGGGGTGAGTCGAGCCGTTCCCGGCGCGGTGATGAAAAAGAGGCTGACCAAGGAACATCTTCTTTTCCAAGAGGTGTGGTTTCAAAAAACACGCCGTTGCATTTTGAGGAGAGAAAGACGTGAGGAACGGGGGAGATGCACGGTGTACTGTGGCAAACTTGGTCGCAAGTTTGAACAGTGTGTGGCTCACCACTCCGCAACAAAGACACAGTAGCACAGATGGGCGGTCTGGGAGGGGTCGAGGTTGGGGTCCCTATGCGGAATATCAGCGTGCTCGGCCTCCCAGCCAAGGCGGTAGAGAGCGCAGCGCAAGGGGCCCGGGAGTATGGCTCACCTGCAAAGGCAAGGGCCTGTGCGGTGTCGCCGGCGAAGCAGGGCCGGGGCGGTGTGCGCGGGGTGGTCTCAACGTCCGCGTCGGGCCTGGGGCGCGAGGGCGACTGCGACAGAAAAGAAGAAAGTAACATGGTTGCTCAAACCAACTCGGGGGCGACGCAGATGAATGCAGAAGGCGGCAGTCTTGCCTGTTTTCAGGAGCAGCAGCAAGTTCGGAACGACCACGCGATTGCCCGCAGCATGCAGATTCGCGAGGATGCGCCGCGGCTTGAGGACATGGTGCGCAGCGTGGTGGCTGATTTGCAGCCGACGCCAAGCTGCCAGCAACGACAGCATCACCTGATCACGCGTCTCGAGCGTATATTTCAACAACTATACGGTCACAAGGTGCAGCTCGAGGTATTCGGATCCACCGTGTGCAATCTTGCCGGGAAGAGCAGCGACCTCGACATGACATTTACGCCGGGCTTTCCAAAGCGTCTGAATCTCAGTGAGAAAAAATCAGTGCTGCGCAGGGTTTCGAAGGCACTGCAAAACAATGGCATGCGCGCCGTGCCCATATTGGGCGCACGCGTGCCCATTATCAAGATAAAGGACCACAACCACACGTGGCTGTCAGTGGATTTGTCCGTAGAGAACGAGCTGCCCGTATTCAAGAGCCGGCTGCTACACGAGTACTCAATGATTGATGGACGCTTTGCGCAGCTCGTTCTGCTGGTCAAGGCATGGGCTAAAGCACGTCAAATTAACTCTGCTGCGCAAGGCACCTTTAATTCTTTCGGTCTCAGTCTTCTCGTTGTGCACTTCCTGCAGGTCTCTCCCTCTCCTTCCCCCTCGCCCGCTTGCACTCGACCTTTCACCAATGGGCGCGCGGTGGCGAAGGGGCTTTTGCCCCGGGCTGCCGCGCGCCACATGGTCACGACCGAACCAGGGAGTTTTGGTCGATTTTTTTCCAAAATTCCGACTTGTGACGGCCGCAAGTCGAGCAAAACTTGACTTACGACAGAAGACTTTCTCTGGGCGCGGCGGCGAAGGGGCTTTAGCCCCGAGCTACCGTGCAGTACAGGGTCACGACCAAACTCCGGGAATTTTTTTTCTCCCCCGACTTGCGGCAGCCGCAACTTGACCAAAACACCGAGTTACGACACCTTTGTCGCGAGACTGTCGCAACTCGCGATTTGCTCGGATTGCGGCTGCCGCAGCTCGGGAAAAAAAAAGGTCAAGCGACTTGCTGCAGCCGCTACAAGGCAAAAATGAAAAAAAATCAAGTGGCGGCAGCTGCAACTCGAAAAAACTGGGGAAAGTTGTGGAGAAAAAAATTAGAATAAGAATGGTCAAACTTCAAAAAACGGTTTGCAGCTGACACAACTCGACAACAATTAATACAAAATTTCATAATCATTAACAAATACTCGGGAAAGGACCACTTTTTGGTCAAATGGGATGTGATTTTCAAAAAACACGCCGTTGCATTTTGAGGAGAGAAAGACGCGAGGAACGGGCAAGATGCACGGTGTACTGTGGCAATCTTGGTCGCAAGTTTGAACAGTGTGTCGCTTATCACTACACAACAAAGACACAGTAGCACAGATGGGCTGTCTGGGAGGGGTCGAGGAATAGTCGCAAGTTGGGTATAGCTCGGCTTGAGGCCGCCACAAGTCGGAAATTTGGAAATGATTCGACCAAAAAATCCTCAAATAAGTAAGAACGAACACTTTTCACCCCACAAAAAAAAAAGTGAAATTCGACTTGCGGCGGCCGCAGTCGAAAGTTTGGAAAAAATGCGGCCAAAAAAAACCACAAATAGCCACTTCAATCAGTAAAAACACAAAATTGTCACCCCATAAAAAAAATCAGAAAAATATGGAAAAAAAATCGACTAGACCCGCACATATACGTCTAAACACACACTCCGAGCGCTGAAGCGCTCCGCTGCCGCGCACTAACTGGATTGGACAATTGACATGAGGATATAGAAAAAGGTTGGGTGGTAGAAAAGGGTTTTGTAGAAAAAGGTAGCTACATTTGTCTGAATGTTTAAGCCCGGATGTTCTGCCCAGAAATGGAAGAAAAGGGAAAACTTATATCAGTATAGATTATCGATTGTGAGATTTGCAATTAAATCAGTATTTGTTATAGATGATGAGATTCGCCTGGATTGTGTGCAGACTGTGGAGATACTGCCGCGCTTGAGTGAAAAGACGATTCAGCTCAGAGGGGATGCACGCCGCGCGCCCAACGCTCCTGCGCACACTGCACCCGCTCGGGTACTCGGCGATTGCGACGGCATCACTGTGCAGCACCATACACATGAGCAGCTGCGCGGATGGGGCTCTGAAAACACCAGCGGCGTCGCGGTCCTTGCTCATGAGTTTTTCAAGTATTTTGCAAGGGACTTCGACTGGGATAAGCACATAGTCTCTGTCACAGCTCGCGGCCTATTGCCTAAGGTCTGTGCGTCTGGTGCCTCTTCTTGCGCCTGCTCCTTCCCTTCCTGCCACCTCCTCGTTTTTACTTGGGAATTGCCCGAAAACTCCAGAAATGAAGGTGTTTGCAGATAATTGTATCAACTGTCCTCCCTTGTGCTAACTTGCCACACCCACTCCCCTCGTTTTTCAACGTCAAAACGTGAGCAGTCAAGTGTTGTCTTCCACCAAGGCCAAAACACATGTTTGTGCATTCAGGACCCACTAGACCAGGTCTTCTCTTTCAAACTGTCTCAACATCTGCCTAAGCTGCAAATTACTTCTGCTCCCTTTTTCGGGGCGCGCGCGGCGGCAGTCGCATCATAACTGCCGCGCGCCACTCGCAGTGCGCTATTTTATATTTTTTTGTTTTTTCAGTTGCGGCCGTTTTTTGTCATATTTTTGGGTGTTTTGGCGCTTGAGCTGCCTTGTTATTTTCTGAATCGTATTCCCGATGACCACCCGAAACAACTCGATGTTTTTTTTTGGAAAAATCGGCGGATCGTTGCACTGATCCGTCACATGCAGAATGCGTCGATCCGCCGTCCGGGGTCTCCCGGGAGTATTTGCTTGGTGTTTTGCACTGATTTGGGCGCTGGATCACGCCGGGAGGACTCCACAAAAATGATATTTGAAAAAAAGGGGGTTGAAAATAGATCATATATTTTAAAATATGGAAAACCTGGAAAAAAATCCTCCGACTGGAATTCCGAACCTCGAGTGGCGCGTGGCAGCTACGGGGCTAAAGCCCCTTGCCGCCACGCGCCCGACCCCCAAATCCATGTAACACCGCGCCTCCTTCACCACACCCCCCTGATGCCGCATTCCCCTCCTTTTCCGAAACCGGACAGCCCGACAATCTCATTTCTCAGATTTGAGACAACTATGACGTGTGTGAGAAGCCTGCCGTTGAAAGTGCAAAACACCCCGAAAATACCGCCAGGGGACCCCGCACGTCGGATCAACGCATTAGCAGTGCATCGATCGGACCTTGATTCGAAAAAATGTGTTTTGGGGGATAAAAGACATGGAATCAGGCGCAATGCAAGGTCCTGGAAACAGCGATTAAAATACTCTGTAGAATCCCCAAACCCCCATTACAGTGCGAAAATGCTCCGATTGGAATTCCGAAATTGAAGTGGCGCGCGGCAGCTGCGGGGCTAAAGCCCTTGCCGCTGCGCGCCCGACCCACTCGAGTCTTCTGATTTTGCCGTTTGGGCACATCGTGGCTATGGCTGGAGCTCGAAGCTGCAGCACGCCACTTGAGTCTTTGTTGTGGTTGCCTCCCTATGGACATGACTGCCCTACGTCTAACCATCGCCCGCAAACTTGATGATTACAGAGCGACAATTGTGCACGGAGTGTGGGACAAGGGGCATTCCAGCGCATCTCGCATGAATTTGAGAGAGCCTACTCTCTGGAAGTCTCCAGTCTGCTGCAAGAGGCTCGATCTGCTGCCACACGGCCAACTGAACAGCAACGAGAAGTCATCCACCAGGTGACTTGATGTGTGCGTGCTACATACGTGTGTGCAAACAAGAGATTGTGGTGTGTCTGCCAAGGGGCGCGCGGCGGTGAGGATTTGGGCGCACAGCGGCGGAGCGACTTTAGCCCCGACGCCGCCGCGCGCCACAGGGGTCGGGCTGCCATTCCTCGGACCAACATTCTCGGATGTTCCAACATTGGAACATCTCGATTTTCCGCCCGTTTTGGTGAGGTTTCCGATCCGAGTTCTGACATAGTTCAACGGATCCACATCGCTTTCCTTGTCTCCTTTTTTTACCCTATTTCCCAAAATCGGTCGTCTTGGGAAAGAGACCGAGATATTCGAGAGTGAGTCCGACGGTGTAGGTCTGAAGAATGGCAGTCTCATACCTATCATGCGCGGCGGCACGGGGCTAAGGCCCCTCCGCCGCCGCGCATGGGCGCGCGGCGGCAAGGGGCATTAGCCCCGCAGCTGCCGCGCGCCACCCAAAGTTCTGAATTCCCGTCGGATCTTGTTTCCCCCGGTTTAGAATATTTTCAGTCATTTTTGTTTTTGTTTTGTATTTCACCTTTTTTTTTGGTTTCAAATATTATTATCGGGGCGTCTTCCCGGCGTGATCCCGCGTTCAAAACAGTGTAAAACACCCCGAAAACACCCTCGGGGCACACAGCATATCGGATCGACGCATTGGTAGAGCGGCGATTCGGTCTCGATTTGAAAAAACGTGTTTTTTGGGGTGAAGAGATGCACGATCGTGACGAATGCGATGGTCCGGAAAAAAAGTATAAAAGGGCCTGTGAAACACCCAAAATCTATGAAAATGCACAAATCTTCCGTTCCGAACTTCGGGTGGCGCGCGGCATGCGGGGCTAAAGCTCCTTGCCGCCGCGCGCCCACATGCATGATGTCTGTGTCAAGACAGAATGCTCACGTACAAATGGGAGTTGGGCAGGAGGAGCGGAGACGTAAACAAGAGGCCAAGACGATGAAGAAAAGTAAGCAGCTCGTCGAGGCTCAAGAAGCTGAGACACTAGCTGCATCTGAGGCTGTGCATTATGGGGGGGGAGCTTCGCCGAGAGGACAGGAGGCGAGGCATGGGATAAATGATGTGGGTGGGGGGAGTGGGAGTAGTGGGGACGAAAGCGAGATGCTGAGACAGTTGCTGGATGAGGGTTTGAAACTCGGCGATGGAGGGGTTTTGCTTCACTTTGCCAATACGCCATTGGCTCCTTCTTCTCCGGGTTTCCTTTCACCATCCAAGAATCAGCAGCAGCAGCAGGGACAAACACACGCCGCGGTTTCGCTGCACACGCACAAGGCGCAACCACGTCAGTTGGCTGCTGCATCACCCACGACGACGACTGTTTCTTTGAAGCAACCACAAAGTGACGCGTCCACTGATGTCGAGGCGCAGCGGCACCGACAACGAGAGCTGCGCTTCGGAGGACAGCCATCCCAGCAGCATCTACAGCTGCATCAACAGGGGAATGGCGATCCACAACAACAGGGGCAGACTCCTCGAAATACCCGACCAGCAATACGGGGCAGAGGGTGGGGGAAAGGAGTAGGCCCGGGCGGCGGTGGCATGTCGGACACTGATCGCAGACGGCAACGGGAAGTGCGTTCGACATGATGTCTACACACTCACAATCACGCACACACACTCACTCACGCACTCACTCGCAAGCACACACACACACAGAATCACACACACGCATACACACACACGAGTGTTTCGATGGTTGGTACACACGCACGACTGTCGACACAAGGCGTTGCTTCCAGCTCTCTCTTCTTTTCAGGTAGTTTGCCTTTGTCGCCAACCTGCCTCTTGGCTCCTTGGTGCACCTTGTAATAGGTTTCTATGGACTACTTGGTTGAATGTAGGACCAACAGTGTAGCGAGCGAGAGTATCCAAACACAAGTGCTCGAAATGTATCTGAAGATTTCTATTTGGTCATGACGAGGCCCGTTGTGTGGCCTTCTGAAAGTTGTATTCAATGGGTGTGCATCTAGGGGACACTGGTCACCGTATCGATTACGACAAAGTTGAAGTCATCTTCTGCTTTCCAATTTGGGAAATGTCGTGGAGAGTCCAAGATTTATTTCCTATTGTCAAAGACTTTATTGATTTAAAATTCAAAGATTAAAATACAATCCTGTACATCAAATACCTCCATCTTTGCGCAGCAGGGTCTAGCAAAGCTCATGATGAACTTAAAAACGATCGATTCGAGTTTGAATTGTCGCATCATGTCACGAGATGACCCACTTGCTTCTTTCTTTGTACTTGTTTCAGACAAATCCTAGACGTTCAAGAGGAACTCGAAGACGACGAACCGTGTCTATCAATGTCGACATCTGAAGTCGACGACGAGGGTCTAGAGGTTTCAAATGTTCGCACCTGAGGAGGATCCCAGCGAACAGATCGCTGTGGGGTGGCGCTTCCGGGCCGTTTCGTGTGCGGGTCTCTTTCCATACGCACAGGCGAATCCGGGGCAGATTTTCCTGCACGTGCACAGTGTGTGGTTGTTAGACAGTTAGTTGCATAACGAGCATCCGCACACCAACTGATAGATAGAGCAGAGTGTAAAGACACCAAGAAACCTGCACCACTGACTTTGCAACGTACAGCGCGCACGTACGTCTACACCTAGACCCACATCCTAGTATGCATCTACAGACAAACACCAAAACGTAGAAACCAACCAACTGGTCGAAACTCTAGCGCTAGGAGTTGGATGCAAACTCAGATATTCATGTCCTTTCACTCTTACAACTTAGAAATATTCTACGAAACCCAATATACATCAAGAACCCCAAGGAGCTAATGGGTTCTCAGAGGGGTGGTTTGTATCCTCTGAGTCTGTATTGAGTGTACATATGCGCCACCGACCTCGTGATGTTGATCGCCCACGTCTGGGTTGGGGCAGCACTTCACTTTGACGATATCTGCTGAAAAGGCGCAGACTTCCTTCAGGTGGCAATGAACCCTTGTGTAACCGTGATCTGGGTGTGAAATTGCAACGATTGGGTGAGGGCGCCGCGTCTTCAGAAACAGTGCGGCAGTGACAGAGAAAGACGGCGACAGAGAGACTAATGGCAAAAAAAAGCGGTGCGGTCACGGAGGACAACGCGAGTGCAGCACGCAGACGGCGACAGAGAGGGAGCACGCGCGCGAGAGAGAGAGCGAGAGAAAGAAGAGAGAAAGAGAGAGAGAGAGAGAAAGAGAGGGCGAGGGACAGTGAGAGTGTGAGAAACAGAAGAACGACCAGGGCTGCACGCGCGATAGAGAAGCAGATGATGAAAGAGGACTGATAAACGAAGAGGGGATTCAGAGCGAAGAAAACCCCGAGGTTACATTCGTGCACGCGAGACAGTGAGAACGACAAGCAAGAACGCGTGAGCAAGAAAAAAAATGGAAAATGCACGCGATGGAAGACACTGCTGAAATAATAGATTACAAGGAAGCGAGAGAAAGAGAAAGGAAAAATACGGAGACCGTTCAAGACGAGCAGCCTCTTGCATGAGGCGTTGATGCCGACGTTTCTCCATCAGCATTCTACGGTGTTTGAGATTTTTCTCCTTTTCAACAAAGCGCAGATCCTCCACTTGTTGCCGTTTGATCTGAAGACGCAGCCCTGCCAATTTGGCACCAGACATGACGTTATCGTCGTATGTGGGCACTAGATCCGTTGACATGACGTTATCATCGTTTGCGGGCTCTAGATCTGTTGGCCCTATGCGCTCATTCGAATGCACTGTACCAATCGACGGGCCAGTGCCACCTCGCATAGATCTGGAGGTAGAAAGCGAGGAGCGATGGTGAAACTCTTCAAAAAGACTGTTGTCGGTGTCATCGTGGTGGTCGGAAACGTCGTCGAGTTGCGAACATGAATCGTCATCAGGCAACAAAGTCTCGTTGGAAGTAGGGGCGCAGGAGGGACTCCTGCGCGGACGACCTGCTCGATGAAAGCTGTCGCGCGCCATCCACTCATCTGGATGATTCTCGCGATTCCTCGAATTTCCACGACGAAAGGCAGAATCTTGGCTTCCAGATTGCAGCGAGGTCACATCGCCCAGGTGGCTGCGACGGAACTGCCCTTCGCCACATAGCATTTCGATCCCGTCCTTCCTGTTGTCTTGAGCATAGTCGACAAATTGCGGAGCTTCGTTGCTACCACGGCGCGGTGCAGAATAGTCGAAACCGTGGAGATCTAGACTGGTAATGAATGGGGAGCAAAAGCTTTTCGATTGACTTGAGACGCTGTCAAAGGGCTCAGGGGTGTCATGTTGTGCGTGATTGCTGGCAAAAGATGTGTTCGTGATCAGAATATCGAGCACGTAGCATGTATATTCGCATAGCAAGAGCGACGATTGCTCATCGTGCATTTGCTGTTGCAAATCTTTCGCCACAAGCAATGGACTACGCCCGTTGGCGCACAGCCCTTCACTAAGCACAATCTCGGCGATAACAGATCCTGCACGCAGCGCTAACACCCTGACTTTTTCCATTGCCGCGTTACACGAAAATGCCACATCTCGTTGGATGCCCCTTTTCATTTCTTCCTCTGCCCCTCTAGTCTTTGCAAAGTCCAAATCCAGGACGATATCTATCAAAACGTCGCCGTCGCCTTCAGGCTGCAAAAGCTCTTGTGCTTGTGCTGCAACTTTGGGCGGTCGCACGGGACTTTGCACCCGGCTCGGCGTTTTGGCGCTGTCTTCTGCATTCAGCCTGTCAATATAGGCCTTATAACACTGGGCGACACGATGCCGGCCCTTCGCCTTAACGAATTCGTACTCTTTCCGAGTCTGGATAAAATCGCTCAGAGGATGCCAGCCTGGCGCAAAATGTTTGATAAAATCCCTCTCGCTGATGCGACCATCGCGATCGAGATCGATTTCTTGAAACGCCGTCTCGAGTCGGATGTGATTGAGACGTAATCTTTTCAGGCCCTTCCGCAGTTGTACCTGATTGAGCCCATCTGCTCCACTAATGTCAAAGAAAACAAACGCCTCTGCCGCTGATTCCCATACCAGTTTCAACACGTTGCGGATTTTGTCACTTTCTTTTGGCTCTTTGCTCTCACCTCTCGGTGTTGCGACACGTGGTGTATTCGGCGTTGAAACACCCTTGATTGCGCGCTGCAAATTATTAAACGTTAGCTCGCCCGTGCGGAGATCTGCGTTCAAATCGTATACTGCCACGATCTCAGCTTCTACAAGCCCAAGCCCCAGCTGGGCAATTGCTGTCTTGAAATCATCTCGTCCTATTGCATTCTTTTTTGCAGTATTTGTGCCCATACCCCGGTGTGCTCGCGAGTCGGTTAGCTCTTCCGCCGCGCGCGAATGTAAATAACCAAAAATTATCGTCACCGTGTGACATTTTTGTCGCAGTGCTGTAAAAATCTCCCTGTGTACTTTCTTCAGATAGTCAGATGATAGGGCTGGTGCACATGACCTTGGTCGCTGTCTGAAATTGCTTACTGTGACATTCGCTGATGGAGTTGCACGAGTCAATAAGTCCAGTCGCTGACTCCTGTCTATCATACCCATTTCTCTTTTCGTTGACGCCAAACCTGTGACATCCATCTCTCTGCTGTGCCCTCTGTGATTTCCAAGACTCTCGTCAGGAGTCGAGTTCCCTCGCCCCTTGGCCAACAATGACTTGTGAACTGCAGACAATAGACTGTCCACACTCAAACGTTGCTCGTCTTGAACCTCAGGCGCCCTTTCAGCTGCAGAGCTTGTCCTCGAGATGTCAGTACTGGGCATCTCATGGTGTCTCGATGCCCACACCGCCAATTCCTGTGGGCGCAGCATTTCAAATTTGCACGGCGCTTTTGAGACAAGATTCGGAGGCAGCCCCATGAGATCTGAAACGATGGGCAAAACAGAAGTGGATGCAGCAAGACATAGGTTTTTGGATCCTCTTGGCACATCTTTCCAACCTGCAGGTTTCCTGGCGGGAAAATATACCGAGTCTGCCAATCCATGAGCAATACACAATAGGATACAGTCAGAATTGTGAGTGGTTGCTCCATTACTGGCATGCTAGCATGGGATGAAGCAACAATCCTAGCGACAAATGGGAAATTGTGTGCACAAATACATGCAGACACACACACATCACACGTCACCTGCATCGAAGCAATCCTCGATATCAAAATGCCTCGCCCAACCCCTTTTACCAGCAGTGCTCCCGGCACCTTCGCTGCCATTAGTGCTCTCGCGCGGGGTATTCGCTGCAGATACATTTCTCGAAGTCCCTGGTTCCGAAGTTGCAAGACCTCTCTCAACTTGGTCCACATTTGCGACGTGCGCTTGAGTATTTGGATGTGAATTGTAATGGTCTAGATCCACCGAATCACTCATGACCCGTTTTGTAGCAGCAGTACCAACAGAATCATACTTGTTGGCACCACCAGCACCTGACGAAAGGGGAGCAGCTTCTACGTTGGGTGTATTTGCTTGCCGTCCTGCCTTTGAAGACAACGGTGCGTCACAATTTGTCTTCTGATACTGCCGTCCAGGATGTGCGAGCAGGCGCGCCATATCTTTGATCAGCAGATCAGCACTACTTGACGACGCGCTTCGTGAAAACTCTTGGTTCGTATCCACGTTTTCTCGTGGCTGTGCAGGTTCTGGTGGTTGTGGAAGTTCGGTTTCCCTGCGATGTGCTTTAGGCACAATCCGATTGTTGTGTGTCACGGTATTCTCGGCAGATGGAGTGAAAGTGACTAATGTAGATTTGCCCAGAGTTTTTGCTTCGTGCAGCCAGTTCTTGAGACTCACACGTGGCATCACCTGCCAAGCACGCATTCACATGAAAAAAAATACTCAGCCACCCTGCTCTGCTGAGAAGGATACATGCGCCTCCGAGCTCTACAAAAGTGCTGTGCTCTGTTTCCGACTTGTGTGTGTGCGTGATTATCTCTGTGTCAGTGTGCCTGTCCGTGTGTCTGCATGTAAATATCAAAGTGTTGTATGTCATTCTGCACTTGTCCAGGGACGCGTGTGTTGCTGTGTTTGCATATGCAAGTATGTGGCATGTAAGCGCATACACCTACATATGCCCTCATACACATGGGTATGCCCTCACAGGTTGTGGAGGCTCAACAACAATCTCGTCCGACAACATGCTGTCGGGCAGTGCCTCGCGCTTGGGATCATATTCAACTCTTGCACCACAAGATCTGGTCACCAGCTCATGTTTTTCCAGCGCCTGCCACACATCCTCCGCAAACGCATCGTATCTCACTCTCCTGTTTTCGGCATATGTGCTAGATAGACGAGCACACCCGGGTCGAACCAGGAAATGTTTCACATACTTGGCGCCACTTTCTCGGGAAAGATCCAGACTGACAACATTTTTCAGAATTGAGCAGATATCTTGATTGGAAATCGTGACGCTGGCTTGCTGGAGGTGCTCGAGACTACTGAACGCCTCGCGTACTTTCAATCGCATCTGGGGATTGTAGCGCAGTGCGCTCGCATCGTGTTGGCTACCCTGGCGAAATTCCACATCGTTATCACGATTTTGATGCGCCGCAACCTGGTGGAAATCTTCGTCAGTTGCTCCCCAACCATTCAAGTATGGACCATATGTGACGTATTGCACACAAGTTGATTGCAAACTCGCATAAACGACAACGCAAATCCCTGCAGTTGAATCTCAAAGTCGATAACATTATCAACTTTGAGGGTTATCACACAAATTACAAATTGATACAGTATACTGATTGATGAAAATCCAGATCAATTGTTATCTATCGTGGATAACAATTGAAAAGAGCATCTCAATTTCACAAATTCTCCGGGGTTTTGACTTGGAGTTTTTTTCCTTGACTCCGGGTTTTTTGGATTTTTTGAGTTTTTCTTGCCTCCGTTCAGTTTTTCGGCTGTACAATTCCGGACAAACAGACTCGTTTAATTGCAGACCTAGACATAATTGGTAGGGGATTGTTGACTGGGCGATTCACATGTAGTCACGCATACCAAAGTTGCAAAGGCGAGTGACGGATGCCCTGGCACTAGTGGTATATCCATTCCCTCCAATCCACCTGATGCCGACTCCCTCCCCCCCCCCTCATACTGCCTGTGCGGATGAGCAATCTCTGTAGAAATCCCATGAACGCGGTCAGACGTCTCTCCTACATGTCTTAGGCTGGCAACTGTCTGATGCATGGCAGATCCAACTGTATCTGCACGCCCCGTGGGCCCAGGCGTGGTGACGAACGATTTCCTTGTGGTACTCGGGATCTTCTTTTTATCCTTTTTGGGCTTATCTAAGGGTCCCATCCATGGTTTTTTATGAATCATTCCTGTGCCCCATGTCGTGTCAGTCCGATACGGTAAGTACTCTCGTCTATTGAGATTACACCACATTATGTAGCAGATTACACCACATTATGTAGCAGATTACACCACATTATGTAGCAGTGCGAACCCCAGTTACCAAGAGTATTTCACAGTTTCCACTCAGCATGGCCTACTGCCCAAATCCACCAAAACGAAAAACTCGGTGTCTCCCAAATTCGGATTGAAAACTGTGTTTCAATTTGAATATGCATCAAGAAATCTGACTTTTCGGTAAATCTCATAGTCGATAAGCGGGGCGCGCGGCGACGGAGCGCGCAGTTGTGCGCCCACTGCATTGGACCATTGATCTGAGGTATCTAGATGGAGGAGCTCCCCTATCTACATACCTCTGGTCAATGGTCCGATCCAATGGGCGCGCGGCGCGCGGCGCGCCCCGGTTATCGACTTTGAGATTCTGGCAGATTCTTTGTGGGGAGCATTTTCAGTGGAAACTGTCATGATAACCCAAATACCATGATACTGACACTGAAAGTGGCTGCGGGTGTGTCCACAGCCCTCATCCACATTTATGGGACGTCGCTGTCGGGGCAAATCTCTGGTGACTGGATTTTCCAGACTCAGACATACCGGTGTAGGCCTTCTTGTGGCGTGTACCGGCCGTGCTTTCATCAAATATTCGATAGCTCCCATCGGTGAATCTCCTCTCAGCATCTACTCGCCCCGTTGACGATCCTGGGATTTTACGCTGTGGGAGATTGCGAAGATTCTCCTTGAGACTCTCTCTTTTAGGCGACTGCCGTGATCTGCCACTTTCTAAAGCACCTGTGTCCGCCCTTGGCAGCAACTCATTACTGCCAACTGTCACCTTCATACTGCCAACTGTCAGCTTCATTGTGCTAGCATGCCTGTGCTCCTGCTGCACATCAGGTGTTGCTGCTGTTTGTTTCCACAGTGGTGTTGGCTCAGATAAGTCGATTTTTGGGTGCGGTGCTTGCTGCAACTGACGCTGAATCTGCGGACCAACCTCGTCTTCAAACCTCTCGAGGCTTTTTGGACGCTTAGACGTTATACTGCTGCCAGAAAACTGTGTATTCCTGTCATGCTCCCCTCTTTCTGAGGTTGGGGGCGTTTTTATCTCATCAAGCAGTCCATCCCGGGTGCTCTCGAGTGCGATGCCGTAGATTCGCTCGGCCTCGTCGAGATCACCCCGCACTTCTTCGAGAAAAATGGCGTAATGCTGTTATTTACTTCGCCACATTATTAGACATATTCTGGGGACAGACGGCGGCGAGGCGTGCAAGCACCGAAGATGTAGCGACAATTACCTACTTGCAGGGTAGGCAAGTAGACAAGGGCCGAAGCTGCCGTGCAGGCAGGTTCAGACCAAACCCAAAGTGGTCTGGGGGGGGCAAAGCTTGGTTTCGATCGTTTGGACACGATTCTTTTTCGCATTCCAAACGACGTGTAAGGAGGAATTTTGTTCAATTTCTCGGCAATTTTTTTTCCAGAACCAAAAAAACGGGGGGGGGGAATCCTTGAGACAAGACGTGTCGCAATAGTAGCACATGTCGCAATAGTAACACACACCTGTAGTGTGTCGAGGTGTACCGGGTTACTCTTAAGAGAAATCTTAAACAACAACTCGGCCTGGTCGTGCTCCTGTCGGACATTCTGAAGAAATAGGCCGTATGCCGAGAGTACTTCTGTGTGTTGAAATAGATGAGCGGCCCCTTACTGTCAATGGCAGCAAGACAAGGATTATCACAACAAGGGCACCTCCTTCACCACAGGGCTCGCGAATCTTCAACCTAATTCGTTAACCTTTTGATCTGCGGTACCATCCATTGTTCCCATTTTTTTGGAATTGCGGCGCCGCAAGTCGGCGAAAAACGCAGATTGCAACGTAGGTTAAGAAGTTGTCGCAATCCGATGTTTTTGTTGAGTTGCGGCGCTGCAACTCGATGTTGTTTGTAATTTTCTTTCGGCGTTTCTCAGACTGCGGCACCCCCCATTTTTTCATTTCCCCAAGTTGTGGCTCCACACGTCGGCGAAAAATGCAAGTTGCGACGTAGCAACTCGTAGTTCAGCGTACTTGTCGCAACTCGACGTTTTCTCGAGTTCCGCGACTCAAGAAAAAGGGAAAAATTGGGAAAATCTCCCTGATTCGGTCGTGACTCTTTGGCGCGCAGCAGCTCGGGCCCCCTTCGCCACCACGCGCCCATCAGTCCCTTCAGCATCAGACCTCCAGACGTTTTGGCGGATGACGACGCCACGAAAGCGCTCGAGGCCGTCCCTCAGATTTCCATCAGCAAATATCAGAGTCGATGACATCATACGTCCATTATCGAATATCAGAGTTGATGACACCACGGATAGAATCCCAATGTCTGTTCCCGCAGTGGGATTGACTCGATATTCAAAATGTGGTGTCCCTGCACGAACAATTGCGCAAAAAGAGTACCCGCAGTGCACATGCACAATCTATGCATGCCCTGATGGCCATTATGGTGCATGTGGCTTGTTTTTTGTGTTGAAAGAGCTACGTTACTCTTTCAGCAACGAAATTTCTTTCTGCACACTTCCAAGACTCGAACAATGTTTGAAATTGTCAGAGATATGGAAACATTCATGACCGATTTAGGAGAAAGCCGATTATACAACATTTGTTGTATATACATCCGATGTATATGGTTGAACGCATCCTGAAACAAACCGCTGCCCAGTGTGTGCGAGGAGCCGTGTGTTCAGGGGACAGAACGTGCCTGGATGCTGTGGACTCATCTCCCTGGCCTGCTTGTAGCAGTCTTCAGCAGCATCGTAATGGCCAGTAGCTTCAAGCTGCTTGGCGGATAACACCATCTGAAATGCCGCGTCCTGCTCCAAAAACCCGTCAGTGGCCCCAGCTGCCATTGCCATTGTTACACAGATGTAAGAATGTAGTTTTAATGTTTGTTGGCTGATTAGATGCTAACCCGCTGCGTCTTGTCCGTCATACCGCTGAATGGCCACATCATGCTCAGCAATAGGTGTTTCCAAACATTTTCTTTTGAAGACTATGATGTGTGAGAAACTTTTACACTGGGGACGCTGAGCATGGCAACAGCGGGGAGTCAGCTACTATCAAAATAAAAAAGTGGAAAACCGGGAAAAAATTCGCGCGTTTTTGTACGTATAAGCAAAAATTCATAGGGAAAGCAGTCTTTATTTGCCTTGTAGGTTCAGTCAACTTAGTACTGAAATTCCAGGGGATGTTCTTTTCCGCAGGATGGACCCCCCAAAATTACTCAACTTAGTACGCAA
>Ga0105053_10006424_pt1 | contig 16209 bp, 16 predicted proteins | sample BON01_FD_78093 | JGI IMG/M metagenome (GOLD analysis project Ga0105053, IMG submission 78093) | Freshwater microbial communities from Lake Bonney liftoff mats and glacier meltwater in Antarctica - BON-01 | ecosystem: Environmental > Aquatic > Freshwater > Ice > Glacier meltwater | place: Lake...
ATACATCTATCCATAAAATCGGTTGTATTATCGGCTGTTTTATTTTTATAAACTTTGTAGATTATCGCTCTGGTACATCTATCGATAGCTACAAACAGATAGTAGGATTGACCGTTAAATTTAAGTAAATAAGTTACGTCAAAATGTAAGTATCCAGGCTCATATTCTTTGAATTTTTTTGCTATTTCTTTCTTTTCGACAGGAATAACATTGATTTTTTCTTTAACCAATATTCTATAAATCGAACTTTTAGATATTTTAGGGTTTTCAGCCAAAAGCGTTTCCCAAACTTAATCTAAGGCTATCCAAGAAGATCTTCTTAAACTTATTACTAATGCTTGTTCTAAGTCAGATAAAGCAAACTCGATATCCAAAGGTTTACAAAAGGCATCTTCAAGAAAATCTCTATTTTTCCATTTTGAAACTGTTTGTTCAGAAACATTAAATCGATAAGCCAATTCAGAATTTATTGCTGAATTGCTTTGAATTTGAGAACGAATGTTTAAATTCATTCTGGCATTGGAATGGTAAACTTGTTGCATAATTATTTTTATTTGTGGTAAAACCAAAATAATCAACTTTTTTATCTATAACCCCTTCGGGTTTCTTGATTGGCACCAATCAAGAAACCCGAAGGGGTTATAAATGTCATAAACAATGTTGTGAAACTTTATAATTAATAACTAATCTAAATCAGATTGTATGATGTCGATATAGTAATTGAGAATAACTCACAGCAAACAAAAAAGGTGACCTTTCGATCACCTTTTTAACTTTTTACAAACAAGATTGATTAGTTCAATCCGTTTAATTTTGTAATAAATTCTAATGCTGTTTCTTCAATTCTTGAAGCAATTGGTGCGAAATCTTTTTTCGTTTTTGCTTTGTGAATTTCAGACAATACTGAATCTTGGAATGCTGCTGTTTCTTCGATTAACAAATCTGAAGCTGCTGCTTTAGTTTCGTCGAACATTTGAACCGTGAAACACTCTTCAACGATTTCAATCACCATATTGTTAAGATTTCTCTTAAGGATTCTTTTACTTGACATACTTATTTATTTTTAATTGTATTATTACTATTCACAAGCCGACTTGGTAGAAAAAAGATTAGCTATGTAATCTTTTTCACACCGAAGTTACGCTTGTACTTCTTCTTCTTTTCTTTCTGGTTTTGGCAACAAAACACGACGAGATAATTTCCATTTCTTAGTTTTGATATCTTTACCAACAACTTTAAAACGAACTACATCACCTTCTTTGCAAACACCATCTAATTTATCTAATTTTTCCCAAGCAAATTCAGAAATATGAATTAAACCATCAGTACCAGGAAGAATCTCAACGAAACAACCATATGCCTGAATAGATTTAATTTTCCCTTCGTACTCAGCTCCTTCTTCTACAGTTGGAGGGAAAGCGATAATTTTAATACGATCTAATGCAGCTTTCATACTTGCACCGTCATTAGACATTACAAGAACTTTACCTTCACCAGTTTCTAATTCTTCAATAGAAATAGTTGCACCAGTTTCTTTTTGAATTCCTTGGATAATTTTTCCTCCAGGTCCGATAATCGCTCCAATCATTTCATTAGGAACAACTAACATTTCAATTCTTGGAGTTTGTGGTTTCAATTCTGGATTTGGAACAGCAATTGTTTCAATGATTTTATCTAAAATATGAAGTCTTCCCGCTCTTGCTTGGTTTAACGCTTGTGTTAAAACCTCGTAAGATAAACCGTCAACTTTGATATCCATTTGACAAGCAGTAATTCCTTTAGCAGTACCAGTAACTTTGAAATCCATATCACCTAGATGATCTTCGTCTCCTAAGATATCAGACAATACACAGAACGCTCCAGTTTCATCTGTAACTAATCCCATTGCAATACCAGATACTGGTGCTTTAATTTGGATACCACCATCCATTAATGCTAATGTTCCAGCACAAACAGTTGCCATTGAAGACGAACCATTTGATTCTAAAATATCAGAAACGATACGAATTGTATAAGGATTATTATCTGGCAACATTTGTCTTAACGCTCTTAACGCTAAATTTCCGTGACCAACTTCTCTTCTTGAAGTACCTCTTAATGGACGAGCTTCACCAGTTGAGAATGGAGGGAAGTTATAATGTAGCATGAATTTTTCAGTACCTCTAAAAGTTGCACCGTCTAATAATTGCTCATCTTGTTTACCACCTAATGTTAATGTAGTTAATGATTGAGTTTCACCTCTTGTGAACACAGCAGAACCGTGAACCATTGGTAAATAATCAACTTCAGCCCAGATTGGACGAATTTGATCAAATGCACGACCGTCTAAACGAATTTTCTCGTGTAACATTACGTGACGAACTGCTTTTTTCTTAGCGTTACTGAAATACACAGAAATTAAACTTCCTTTTTCAGCTAATTCTTCCGCTGTAAAAGTTGCTTTTAATTCAGTTTTAACTGCATCAAACAATTCTGTTCTAGTAACTTTAGAAGCTAACCCTTGACGAGCAACAGCTTTACATTTCTTCATAGAGAAATCAGTAACTCTTGTTCTTAATTCTTCGTCATGTACTTCGTGAGAATAAACTCTTTTCGGAGATGATGTTGGGATTTGAGCAGCAAAATCAATTTGGAATTGACATTGTTTTTTAATTTCTTCATGCGCTAATTTAATGGCCTGAACCATTTCGTCTTCAGAAATTTCTTTCATTTCACCTTCAACCATATTAACGTCCTTAACAGTACCTGCTATAACAACATCCATATCAGAAACTTTCATTTCATCCATTGTAGGGTTAATAATGAATTGACCATCAACACGACCAATACGCACTTCAGACATTGGTCCGTTGAAAGGAATATCTGAAACAGCAATTGCAGCAGATGCAGCAAAACCTGTTAATACATCTGGATTATTAATTCCGTCATAAGAAAGTAATTGAATCATTACCTGCACTTCTGCGTGATAATCATCAGGAAACAATGGTCTTAAAGCTCTATCAACTAAACGCATAACTAAAACTTCACCATCTGAAGGTCTAGCCTCACGTCGTAAAAATCCACCTGGTATTTTTCCAGCTGCAGAAAAACGCTCTCTGTAATCCACAGTTAACGGTAAAAAATCTACACCTTCTTTTGCATCCAATGATGAAACAACTGTTGCTAACAACATTGTATCTCCCATTCTTACAACTACAGCGCCATCTGCTTGTTTTGCTAATTTCCCTGTTTCGACAGAAATTTCTTTCCCTCCCGTTACAATGGATTGTTTGATTCCTAATTTCATATTCTTTCTGTTTCAAATGTATGACCTGAATGGTCGGTAAAAAATATAAGAAGGGCAACCGAATAAAATTCAATTGCCCCTCAATTTCAATGTTACAAAATATTAACGACGTAAACCAAGTTCCTTAACGATTGAACGGTATCTTTCGATATCGATTTTCTTTAAGTAATCAAGGAAGCTTCTACGTTTACCTACCAACAATTGAAGTGATCTTTGTGTTACAAAATCTTTACGATTTTTTTTCAAATGCTCAGTTAAATGAGCAATTCTGAATGTAAACAAAGCAACTTGTCCTTCAGTAGAACCTGTGTTCGTTTCGCTTCCTCCGTGTTTAGCGAAGATTTCTTTTTTAACTTCTGTATTATTATACATGCCAATATTAATTAATGATTATTATGTACGTCGACTATTCGACAGCGCAAAGATAAGGATTTATTCTGAAATAAAAAGAATAAATTTAATTATTGAAAAATTTAAGTGACGTACTTAACGTTTTCTTTAACTCCGTTCTATCAACGATATAGTCTAAAAACCCATGTTCTAAAACAAATTCAGATGTTTGAAATCCTGCTGGCAAATCTCTACCAATTGTTTCACGAACAACTCTTGGGCCCGCAAACGCTATCAATGCATTCGGTTCAGCGATATTGATGTCTCCTAACATTGCAAATGAAGCTGTTACACCACCCGTTGTAGGGTCTGTTAAGAGTGAAATGTACGGTAATTTCGCTTCAGACAATTGACCTAGTTTTCCTGAAACTTTTGCCATTTGCATCAAAGAAAAACCTGCTTCCATCATTCTAGCTCCACCTGATTTAGAAATAATCATAAATGGAGCTTTGATTTTAATAGCTTGATCAATTGCTCTTGCAATTTTTTCACCCATTACAGAACCTAATGAACCTCCAATAAATGAAAAATCCATAGCAGCAATTACAAAATCTTGACCGTCTAATTTTCCGTAAGCTGTTCTAATAGCATCTGTTAATCCAGATGATTTTTGAGTTGCAGCAACTCTATCAACATATTTTTTAGTATCTTCAAAATGCAAAGGATCACCAGAAGTTAATTTCTCATCTAACTCAGTATAATTCCCTTTATCGAATAATAATTGAAAATAATTTTCAGAACTAATTCTTTCGTGATGGGAACAACGATCACATACCCAGCTATTTTTAGAAATATCTTCAATTGTAAATAATGTTTTACAATTTGAACATTTTTGCCAAAGTCCTTCTGGTGTTTCTTTTTTATCTTTTGTAGAAGTAGTAATCCCTTCTTTCTTTCTATTAAACCAACTCATTTTTTTAAAAGATTGTAGATTACAGATTAAAAATTATCTTCTCAAAATAGATTTTAATTTGGAACCTTTAAATTTATAATTTGAAATCTATAGTGTGTTAATATTGTTTAAATCTCTGAATGCTTGCTCTAGTCTTTTCAAAAAAGTGCCTTCACCATCTCTCATCCATTTTCGAGGATCGTAGTATTTCTTATTTGGTAAATCACTTCCTTCAGGATTACCGATTTGTGTTTTTAAATAATCTACGTTTTTAACGATATAATCTCTAACTCCTTCAGTAAAAGCAAATTGCAAATCAGTATCCAAATTCATTTTGATTACTCCGTACCCTATTGCTTCTCTTATTTCTTCAGTTGTAGAACCAGAACCACCATGAAAAACGAAATCTACAGGATTAGCTCCTGTATTGAATTTTTTCTTAACAAATTCTTGAGAATTTTTCAAAATTTTCGGTGTCAACTTCACATTACCCGGTTTATAAACTCCGTGAACATTTCCAAAAGCAGCAGCGATAGTGAATTTATTACTAACTTTCATTAGTTCCTCGTAAGCATAAGCAACTTCTTCAGGTTGTGTATACAGTTTTGAGCTGTCAACATCTGAATTATCAACACCATCTTCTTCTCCACCAGTTATCCCTAATTCGATTTCTAATGTCATTCCGATTTTACTCATTCTTTCTAAATATTTTTTAGAAAGCTCAATATTCTCTTCGATTGGCTCTTCAGAAAGATCAATCATGTGAGAACTGTATAATGGTTTACCGTTTTCTTTATAGAATTTCTCACCAGCATCTAATAAACCATCTATCCAAGGAAGTAAGTTTTTCGCACAATGGTCGGTATGAAGAATTACTGTAACTCCATACAATTCAGCTAGTTCATGTACATGTTTCGCACCTGCAACAGCACCAGCAATAGCTGCTCTTTCATTTTCATTTGACAATGATTTACCAGCGTTGTAATGCGATCCACCATTAGAAAACTGAATAATAACAGGTGAATTAACTTTTGCGGCAGTTTCTAAAATAGCGTTAACGGTATTAGAACCTGTAACATTTATAGCTGGTAACGCAAAACCTTTTTCCTTTGCGTATCTAAATATTTCTTGAACTGTATCTCCAGTTGCAACTCCTGGTTTGATTGAATGAGACATACTGTTTATTAATTTTAAATTTGAGGTGTAAAAATAGTAATTATATTTTTAATTGAAAATGAGTAGTTATTATTTTCTATATGATTGTCTTTCAATCTCTTCCTTAACACCCTTCGCTTCTTCATCTGAAAAAATCCAAGATCTTGTGCAATTACTTGTCCATATAAGCTTATCATCGGTAGCTTTTCGTTGAACGGTAGAAAAACCTAAATAATCTTTTTTAAATCCATAGACTAAGTACTGCTGATTTATTTCCATCCCAAAACCACAAGCAGCTCCATTTATACCTGTTATGATTGAAATAGTGTCCGATTTTAAAACTCCTTTATAGGTATATAATATTTGAGCAGTGTATATTTTTACTTGAAATTTCCAGTATTTTGAAAATACATTTCTAGGGTCACCATCTGGCACCACATTTAAAGTATCTAATCTATCTGAATAGCTAATAGAAAGTATTTTTGCTTTCGCTATTACATCACAAGATTTAACACTAGATTCTATAGATGCTCCTGGGTTACAATTACATGCGAAAGAATCAATTGAAGTTAAAAATAGTGCAAAAAATACGATTGTTAATTTCACCTTACACCTGCTTCTTTTAAACATTTTTTAATCTTTTTTTCGTGCTTTTCACGCTCATCAGGAGTACGAATATTGTCCATTACTAAAAATGATTTACATCTAACATCCACTTCATCAAATCGTTTCATGAATTTATCATCCATATCACCTGCTTTGGCTGCTTTATCTAAAGAATCATTTAAAACTACACATTTACAGAAATCCCATTGTTCACCATAAATAGCCTCAATTTTTATCTTATTTTCTTTAAACTCACTATTTCCAGTGGTAGAAGTATCTGCTTCTTTTTTTTGAAGAATCGCTTCTTCTGGAGTCTCAGCCTCTTCCACCCTATTCATGTTCACACCGCAAGGTCCGCAATCGACTGTAGAATGATGTTCTGTACAAGAAACTACTAAAATTGAAACGCAAAAAAGGAGTTTGTAAAAATTCATATTATTATGTTGGTTTTATTATTTTTAAAGCGAAACTAATTATAATTTCTTAAAGTGTCTTAAAGTTTATATCAAACAGATTCCTTTATTCTATTTCAATCGAACTATATCCTGCTCCAGATTTTACTAATTTGATTTTTGCACCAATTCGATCTTTTAATTCACCAACATGTGAAATAATTCCGATCGATTTATTTGTTGTGTGTTGCATGTGTTCTAAAATCGTAATTGCTTGATCCAACGATTCTGGGTCTAAAGTTCCAAAACCTTCATCTATAAACAAGGACTCTATATTTACATTTTTAGCCGCTAAATCAGATAATCCGAAAGCTAGCGCTAAACTCAATTTAAACGATTCTCCTCCAGAAAGTGATGAAACTGCTCGTTGAGTATTGCCCATATACGTGTCAATTACATGTAAATTCTCAGTATTTTCGTCTACTTTTAACAAGTAACGATCTGAAAACCCTTCTAATCTTTTGTTTCCAAATTCAATCAATTGTTTCAACGTTAAGTCTTGAACAAAATTAGAGAATTTATTCCCTGTTGCATCTCCTATTAGAAGATTCATTTTCGACCAAAGCGTAAGATCCTTCTGAAGTCTATCTAAAACTAATTGGTTTTCTTTTTGCTGCTCTCTTTTTTCATCGTCTAATTTCAATTGATTTTGAAATCCCCAAATCTCTTCTTGAAGTAGAGATGTTTCCTGCGTCAATTCTATCAATTTTTCACTTAACTGCTCTAATGAAATTGACGCATCATCTTTTAGAAATTCTTTAGCTAATTCACTATCTATGAGGTCTTTAGTCGTTTGAAGCGTTACATTTTTACTCGAAATAGATAACTGACTAACTCTCAATCTATTAGCCTCGTGTTCATCTAATATTTTAGTTGATAATTCCGTAATTTCAGTCACGCCTAAGGTTTTTAATTCGGTTATAAGCTTGACTTCTTTTTGTGAAATTATTTCTTTATTATTCTTTAAATTACGAGTAGTTTCTGATATTTTAATCCGAATTGTATCAATTGAACTTGTTACAACTCGCCACTTTTCAATCAATGAATTCACAGTGGCATGAATATCGTTTCCAGAATATAATGCTGTCCTTTCTGTATTTACTTCTTGAAATCCTTTTGTGAAAGAACCAATTTGAAGTTCATTTTGCTGTAATTCAAGAAGTAGTATTTTAGCTCGGAACAGATTCTCTAATTGACTTAAATCCTGATAATTAACTTCTAACTTCAAAGATAATTCTTCCCAATTATCAAAAGAATCTTGACTTCTACCCCACTCTAAAAAAGTACATTTAGTTTCGTTTTCAACTTCTAATAGTGATAGTTCTTGTAATCTGTTTTTTAAAGTTTCTTCATCTATTAATAGTGATTTTAAAATAGAATCTTTTTTAACATTTTCTTTACTTAATTCCTTAACTGCATTCTCTTTTTGCTCACCTATAAGTTGTCTATTTCCCTTTAATACATCTATAACAAATAGTTGATTTTCAACACTAAAAGGATGGTCCAATGCTCCACACAAGGGACAAGGTTCATCTTGAATTAGTGACTTCCTATGATTCTCTAAACTACTATGTGTGAGTGCTTTTTCAACTTCTATTGTAGCTGCTAAAAATAGTGGAATTAACCTATTTATTTCATTTGTATTCTTTAGAATTAAACTCTCTAATAGAGGAATCTCTTCTGTTTGAGCTTCAATTCTTTGTTTCAACTCGTTGATTCCTTTCTGTTTCTCAAGGACAATTTATTTATTCGAAACTAATTTATTGGCTGTTTCTTTTAAAGTAATCAACTTATCTTTTTTAACTCTAACTTCTTCAATATCAAAAGATTTAAGACTATTACTTTTAGTATCAATATCACTTATGATTCGTTGAATATTCTTACTTAAATCGGATTTTATATCTAACTCTATTCCTTGACTTTTTAATTGTTTAATTCGATCATTTCGTTTAGAGAGTTCAAGATTAAGAAGTGACTCTTTTTCTTTTTCAATATCTACTAATTGTTGAATTACGGTTCTAAAACTCTCTACTGAAGTCAGATAATCATCCTCACTTAACGATTTTTTAGTTACTTCATTTCCTTGATTAATCAGTAATTGAAGCTCTGTAGTAGTTGAAAGAAGAAGACCATTGTTTTGAATTAAATTAGCTGTATCACTTTCAATCAATCTTTTGATTTGTTGTATTTCATTCAACGGCTCTTTAAAAATTGAAAACTTCACATGCTCTTCCAACTTTAACTCCATCGGCTTAAATAGTAGTTTTTCAGCTAAATAGACTTCAATTTCACTTTCAATTTGCACTTTTTTAGACTGGTTCTTAACGATGGATTCTTTACATACTTTCTTACCATCTAACTCATTTTTTTGATTAATTAAGGTATTTAATCGTGGAATCTTAATTTCAATAGTTTCTTTTAAAAGTTGTATCGCTTCTTCTGATAAAAGAAAATTTTCGCCCATTCTTAACTTCTGATCTTCAACTTTCTTTTCTTCAATTTTGAATCTAACATTGACTTTTCTACCAATTTCACGATAAATACCTGTACCTGTAATCTCCTCTAAAAGAGCATTTCTATCAGATTTTTTCGCTAATAACAACTTTGAAAATTGTCCTTGTGCTAAAATCATTGACTGAATAAATTGCTCGTAATTCAATCCAATTATCTTTTCATTTTCAGTCGGAACATCTGAAATTTTAGACGTAATAATAACATTTCCAGCTGTAACATTTATTAATTCGTGTAGTCGCTCTTTTAACTTTCCGGTTCTGGCTCTACTTATCGTCCAGGATGATCTATAGATTGTAGAATTGACGCTATATTCAACTTCTACATATCCATCAGTTGTGTTTTTTGTTAAAACTACACCTTCTTCTTCTATAATCGACGAAGTGATTAACTTACTGATTCTAGGTATCTTATTGTAAATAGCCAATGTAATCGCATCTAACAATGTCGACTTCCCTGCTCCTGTTGGTCCGGTAATTACAAATAATCCAGCATCTCCTAAGACTCCATTAGCAAAATCAATTGAATGCTCTCCTTTTAAAGAATGGATATTTTTTAATTTTAATGTAAGAATTTTCATAATTTGGTTGAAGAATTTGGATTTTGTTGACTCATTTCTTCTAAAATTTCCTTGAAAGCATTGATAAATTCAGTTGGATTTTCAATCGATTCATCTTGAACCATCCTTTTTTCAAATAATTGCACAGGTGTATAATCATTTATATCTTCGTTATTATTCAAGAAAGATCCTGTGCCTTTCACTTTATTTATAAATTCAATCTTTCCTTTTAAGATTTGAACTTTATACGCTCCATCTGATGCTAACAACTCTTCTAAGGCATATATATGCTCACTGCTCTCATTTTCTTCTAGAATTTGCAACTCAACCAAGTCACTTAAAGGAGAGGTTGAATTATGATTTTCTAATTTCTCCTTAACTTTTGAAATTGAACCTTTTAAGGTAATTAATTTTCTAAACGAAGGAATTTCTTTCACATAAAATGTAAGTTTATCATCCTTTATTTCTAAAATTACGACCTGCTTTTTATCCGTTTTCTCACTAAAACTCATTGGAATTGGCGAGCCACTATAACGGATATAATCTGAGCCTACTTTTTGCGGGCGGTGAATGTGTCCCAATGCAACATAACTAAAATTATCACCAAAAATAGTCGCATTAATCGCAGCTTGGTTTCCAATTTGAATTTCTCTTTCACTATCCGAAGATTCAACTCCTTGTGCGTATAAATGAGCCATTAATATAAATGGAACACCTTTAAAATGAGACTCATAATAAGTGTCTATTGAAGTAAAATAACCTCCTAAGCCTTCTTTAACTTGTTGGATTTTATCATCATACGACTCTCCCGAAATCCCTTGTCGGATATCTTTATCTCTTAAGTAAGGTACGGCTGCAACGACGATTTTTTGACCGTTTTTTTCAACTGGAATAAAGACAGAAGCGACATCATTTGTACAACCTCCTACCACTGAAACCTGTAAGATTTCTAATAATTCTTTAGGGGCATTTAAAACTTGGGGAGAATCGTGATTTCCTCCAGTAATAATCACTTTACAATCAATGGAAATCATTCGCTTTAAAAATAAATAATAGTGACGCATAGCTTGTTGTGAAGGATTCGCTTGATCAAACAAATCTCCCGACATCAATAAAACATCAATCTTATCTTCACGAATTACCTCCACCAACCAATCAAAAAACAATTCCATATCTTCAGAAAAATCAATTTTCATTAATTGTTTCCCAATATGCCAATCAGCAGTGTGCAATACTTTTATACTCATAAGTAGGTTTTATTTAGTTGTATGATGGCTTGATACGTTTTTCAGCCTTGTTTGCGATAGTATTTGTTTGAGTCATTTTTGTACTGATTGATAACCACCAATATAAAACTCTCAGCTGTATGCGGTACTTTATCAAAATGCTGTTTGTCGTTGATGTAATCTTTTCCTAAAGTTGTCAATGGAGCAAGTTCCATTGTTGAAATTTTGTTTCTTTTAAAGTAGTAGTTTGTTTTAATTCCTATTTCATTTTCTCAAAAAACTCTTCTAAAATCGTGTGGTTAATTTCTGATGGAGTGAAAATCTCCATCAATTTTGGTCGACCAAATTCTTCATACGTGTAAAAAACTTCCATTTGAGACTCAATGTCTTCGATAGAATTTGCTTGAAAATAGCTCACATTGAAAGCTTTACAAATGTATTCAGCTGAAAATGATTGTTCTGCTACAAAATATTCATTCAACTGTGAAGTAGAACCAGGACCAGGAATTATTTTAAAGATTCCTCCCCCTCCGTTGTTAATCATGAAAATTCTCACATTTGGAGTTAAATGATTGTTCCAAAGCGCATTGCTATCATAGAAAAAAGAAATGTCTCCAGTTATCAATGTGTTCCAATCTTTAGGTGTTACTGAAGACGCACCGCAAGCTGTACTTGTACTTCCATCAATTCCGCTTGTGCCTCTATTGCTCCAATAATTAATACTTTGAACAGGATCAAATAATTGGCAATATCTAACTACCGAACTATTTGCCATGTGCAAATGAGACATCTCAGGAAGGTAATCTAATACTGTTTCTACAACTTTTAAATCTGAATATGGAATATTTTCGTAAAAGAAGGCTAATTTATCTTGAACTATAAAATCTTTTTGTTTCCAATTTGAACCAAAACTAGAAACATTTCTTTCAGTTGAAAATGAATTAATTATCGTTGTAAAAGCTAATGGTGAACATTCAAAAGTATGTGTTAACGATTGATACGTATCCATATACGGGAAGTCGAAACCAACTTTCCAATGAGATTTTGCTTTGTATTTACGGAGGTATGATTTAATTCTTTTAGAAACTACTGCTCCTCCTATTGTAATTAATAAATCAGGTGAAAAAGCTTCTAATTCTTCTTCTGAAATAGAATTCAATGTTCTGTCAATACAATGAATAAAACGATTATATACTTGATTAGATGTGTTTTCTACCAAAACAGCAACTGAAGTGTCATCCGCTAAAAGCTTCAACTGTTCCAGCAACGCTTTGTCAATTGGTAACTGACCACAAACAATCATCTTTTTAGGTGAATTTTCCCAAATTGCTTTCAATTCATACTCTTGAGTCGAATTTAATTGAAAAAAAGGTGTTATAGTTTGTATAATTTTTCCTTTTCTTGGTTCGATATCAGCAGTACCATACAAAGGTTCATGAAAAGCCATATTGATATGAATCGGACCTTTCCAATTTCGATTGCAGTGATTAAAGGCTGTTGAAATTTCTCTTTCTAAATACCACACATCATCCTCATTATCAATATCTTCTAACAAAGAACAAGAGTAACGAATATGGTTTTTAAATACATCATTTTGAACAATTGTTTGTCCATCTCCTTGATCTACCCACTCTGTTGGTCTATCAGCTGTTATAACTACCAAAGGAATTGTTTGATAATATGCTTCAGCAACAGCAGGGTAATAATTTAAAATAGCTGAACCAGAAGTGCAGATTATTCCAACAGGTTCGTTTAATTGTTGCGCCATTCCCATGGCATAGAACGCCGCGCTTCGTTCATCATGAATAACAACACACTGTATATCAGGATGTTCATCAAAAGCAATAATAAAAGGTGCATTTCTTGATCCAGGAGAAAAAACAACATGCTTCATTCCGTGTGCGATGCACTGTTCAACCAGTAGTTGAACTCCTTTTTTATTGCTTGATTTCATAGAATGTAAATGTAAGAAAAAATTAAATTTTTTCTATCACATTCAATAATGTTCTGCTTTTATTTTCGGTTTCTTCCCATTCTAATTCTGGGATTGAATCTTCGGTAAATCCACCACCTAAATAAAGATAGGCAGCACCTTTTTGAATTTGACAACATCGAAGATTTACATACAAAGAAGCCGAATTTTGGTTTACTATTCCGATAATACCCGTGTAGTAATCACGATTATGAGCTTCTCTAAAATTAATCAAATCAATCGCCTCTTTTTGTGGCAATCCACTTATTGCTGGAGTTGGATGTAACTTGTGCGCAATATCCATTATTTTATTGTTTCCAATATCGAAAATAATATCCGTTCGTAAATGAACGACAGGACCAGCCTCAACATCATACGGCCCAATAAATTCTGGATTTTTAATCCCTAACGAATTCAGTTTTTCTTGAATAAAATCGGTTACAAACTCTTGCTCCATTTTTTCTTTTACACCCCATTCTTTCGACTTGTCAGAAATAGCTTTTGTAGCAGCTAAAGACATCGTGAAACCTGATGATGAAAAAACGTGTAACAATGTTTCTGGAGATGCCCCAATCCATGTTCCCATAACTTCTCCGGAAACTAGATAAACAAAAGCTTTGGGATAAACTTCACAAAGGGAATCGAAAAACTCATTTATCTTTGAGTCATCAAATGGAACTTCTTTAATCCTTGAAAAAACGGCTTTCTTTATTTTTTTTTCCTTAAAAGAATACAGAAAAGACTTGGCAGATTCTAAATATTCTGATTTATCAATAATAAAAGGTTTTTCTTTATTGAAGCTTGGTTTACTTTGCAAATTTAATGTCGGAACAAATTCTAAACAGGTATCTTTTAAAAAAGTAGACATTAAAAAACCATTTGCTGATTTGATAGATTCTATTTCTCTGAACCTACCAATTAATTCAACATTCTCCTGACCTGGAATTCTATATTTTAAAATATCTGCCACTAAGTTCGCGGTACAATCATTACAGTTAAACGTCCAGTACACACTAATTTCTCAGTTGCCATATCAAAAATATCAACTTGCCATAAATGAGTCCTTTTACCTGCATGAACAATTTTACCAATTGCTTTCACCTTACCGCTTTTAACATTCCCAACGTGATTGGCATTTACTTCAATACCAACTGGAGCTTGTTTCGATAAATCAATCAATAAAGTTGACCCCATGGAGCCGACACTTTCAATTAATGCAGCACTTGCTCCGCCATGAAGCAAGCCTAAAGGTTGATGAGTTCTGTGATCAACAGGCATTGTAGAAACAATATAATCGTCACCAATTTCAACGCATTCAATCCCTAACACTTCCATTAAAGTGTTTTTATTGAAAGCATTAACCTGTTCTAATGAAACTTTTTTTAATATCATTTTTTATTACATAAAGTGACTACTTTCAATGCTACAACGAATTTAAACATTCGTTCTCAAATTCAAAGCAATTCAACAATAAATTCTGAATTAGCTCATCGATTTAATGTTTCTGAACAAACAGTTTCAAAATGAAAAAATAGAGATTTTCTTGAAGATGCCTCTTTAAACCTTTGAATATTGAGTATACTTTATCTGACTTCGAACAAGCATTAACTATAAGTTCGATTTACAGAGTTCTGGTAGTACCTGTTTGTAGCTATTGATAGATACATTTGAGCGATGATATTTGGAAAATACAGCAATAATTCAAGTGCTTTTTTTTAAAAAAAAATAGTTGCCTGAAAGCTCCTTGTCTTTTGCAGTTACTTATTTCGTATAAAAGTATTTTCTTATTACAGTAAATTATTCATACGAAATGAATTGGGAGTTAGATATTTAAAACATCAATATGAAACATAATAACTATGTAACTAATAGTTGAAATTTTGCAAAACATTAATGTCAAAAACTCAGCAATTTTGATCTATTAAATAATAAATAATTAAAATTTAAAAAAGTATGAAAAAAGTAGTAATGATGCTTGCTTTAGCCTTGTTAGGAAGCAATGACGTTGTTTTGGCGCAGCAACCTGTGATTATTATCAGTGATGAAACTGGTTGGCACAAAATAGGACAAACAAAGGTGGATTATCAAAAAGAAACAGACGAAATGATTTTGATTGGTGCGAATAGGTTTTCGAAACTTATTTTTCGAGTGGATGATGCGCCAATCAATTTAGTTTCATTGAAAATATCGTATGAAAGTGGTGATGTTCAAGATGTTGTAATAGACATGCCCATTAAATCTGATGAATACAGTAAAATGATCGATTTAAACGGTGGTGAAAGATCGATTAAGAGAATCTCTTTTATCTACAAAACGCTATCCAATACGAAAGATGTGAAAGCAACTGTTGAAATATGGGGATTAAAAATAAATACGGATGCTAAATAATATTAATAAAACTAAAATAATAAAAATGACGACTACAAATAAATTTATATGCACAGGATTGATTATGAGCACTATATGCTTATCTTTAATTTTAAACTCTTGCACTAATAGTTCAGCCTCGGAAATTTCTGAAAAAGAAAAAATAGAATTATCAGAAGATATTAAAATAGAGGATTTGAAATTTTTAGAAGATGCTTCGTTAGTTGAATTAGAGTTAATTGCTTTAAGTCAATTAACTGAAAATAATTCGATTACTCCTGAAGTAATAAAGATGGGGGAATTAATGGTTAAAGAATATAAAAATTCTTTCAAATCATTACAATTAGTAGCTAATCAACTAAACGTTAGTATCTCAACTTCACTTCCTAATTCTAAACAGGAAGGAGTTAAACGTTTAAAAAACAAAAATGGATTCGATTTCGATAAGCAATTTTGTGAAATGATGATTATGGAACATGAAGATGCTATTAATCTGTTTGAAAATGGATCATTAAATTCAGTGAATCCAGAAATTGTTGTATGGGCAGAAGCAGGAATTAAGACGTTGAAAAAACACTTAGTAAAACTGAATAAACATCAAAGTAACACAACAATTTTCGCAACTAATACCATTAATAAATATTAACTAGTCTAAAAAATATTCGTATAATACCCAAAAGTCGCAAATAGAATCCTCAAGTCCTAATTTCCAAAAAAATATTTTTTTCAAGGGATAAAATTACGTTTTTTGCTGCTTTTTTTGAATTTTTAGACAGACCTCCCCTTACCCCAA
>Ga0105053_10006425_pt1 | contig 16204 bp, 7 predicted proteins | sample BON01_FD_78093 | JGI IMG/M metagenome (GOLD analysis project Ga0105053, IMG submission 78093) | Freshwater microbial communities from Lake Bonney liftoff mats and glacier meltwater in Antarctica - BON-01 | ecosystem: Environmental > Aquatic > Freshwater > Ice > Glacier meltwater | place: Lake...
ACACGGCATGACATACTGCATAGCAAAACCAAGGGAGTTCATGACGATGTCGAAATTATTTTGATCAGGAACACTGCTGATATTCGTTTGCCATGCAGCTTGAAAGTTTGAATACGAACCATTGTATTGGAGTAAATGAGGAACGAAGCAATCCATGTCATGAGGATTCTGGTTAAGTCCGTTAAAGCAACCCATGAACAATTCGCTAGCTACAGAGCAGTTTTGCAAATTCACATTCTCCGTAGAAAAATTCATACAAGAAGTAAATACCGGTACCATAAACTCAAAACCCATCTGAAAATCTGTTACATTCGAGCAGAATCCTCCAAACGATTGATCGCCACCATGGCCACATCCATTAGGGTCATTGCATCCGCAATTATTGAACTCCGGATTACAGCTACTGTTGCTATTGGCGCCACTTCTTTGGCACGGATTCAAGTATTCAGAAACGAAGTGATTGGCTGCATTGACTGAATTGAAGGCCTCCTCGCTTGGTGCGCCCAAATCACCAGTATCCCAAGCAGCTGAAAAATCATTGTAGGAACCGTTAAAAGACATCTGGATCATCGAAAAACATTCCATGTCGTCAAGTTGCAACTGATCAATTTGAGTTTGGCAATTGTTAAAAAGTCCCGTACTGACATTACAGTCATTTAAATCCTGATCGGTGGTTGAAAAGTTCATGCACTCTTGAAAAATGGGGGCAAGATTCTCGAATACGGGTTGATAAGAATCGTATCCAGAGCAATTAGAACCTTGTAACACTCTGTTATGAACAGCATGACGCTTCCATGACCAGATAGCGTGGTTATGAAGCAAGCTTGAGAGTCTACGATTTCCGAGAGAGTTCTCTGAATTGTATTCAAGAACTCTATTCTTCAAACAAAAAGGATTGTGAGAGCATCCATCGTATGCATACGATTCGAATATCATCCAGGTATCCCATGCGCAGGAATCACAGACAGTTTGATTGTCGAAGTAGCATCCGTCCCAGTCAGCATCGTTTTGGTTTGTTCCTCCTGAGTTGTCATTCCAGAAGAAGTTCGTGCAACTTTGAGGAGCGCATTGAGTTTGTTGTCGCAATTCAAGCATTGCAGCTGACGGATCACAGCGGTCCGATGCAGATGGATCACAACAAAAGTCGAAAACCTGTTGTTTACAAGCAGAACTAGACTTTCCCATTTTACACGCCCCTGAAAAGCAAGGATGTTCAGAAGTCGCGTTTCCATACAGAGGTTGGTTGGAAGAAGGATCGAGAGGACTCGAAGGACAGTTGTCGAGTATACTCATTGAATCGACATTGCCTCCTTCCATCTTAGCAGGTCGGCGTTTCAATTCTTCAGGGGTGGATCGCGATTGCAATTTTTCGGTCACTGAAAATACAACTTCTGCGCGGTTGTCATATGCCGCCTGGGCTTTAGCGAGTAAAGCTATTGCACCAAAATCTGGGCCATTGAATGGATTAGCTGGTCCGCCATCTCCGCTCAAAATTCGTCGTCCGTGACCAGTGAGCAAGGTTGTATCCGCTAGTACGGAAGTTACTGAAAGAACCAGCAGCAAGTACTGTGGAATCATTGTTTGATGTGTAGCTAAACAACTGAAGCAAGCTAGCTCGAGTTTCAAATTTGTTGATATAGGGATTTGAACGGTTACGTTTTCTTCAAAACAACACTCACGGTTTAAACTATTTATAGAAATTCCTCTACCTACTTTACAAACATTTGAAACCGCCGAAAGTTTTCCTAGTTCGAAAATTAGATTATGGATCGTTAGTTATCTTAAACTATAGAAATTAGTATGAAACCGCCAACGGATACATTTTCAAATAAAATACTGAGATAAAGAGTTGTTGAGCCGAAATCGGGAGGATATTTCTTGAAACTGTCGTTTTAAAAGTTGCTGATTCATTATATATCTTCCTTGATTCCTGAAATTTTTGGAGACGACAAGTACGAGCGAAACCGTCGGAAGCATAATGGATGATAAATTACCGTTCTCATAATATAAGAGAAAATGAGTGATCAGCATTCGCTGATATCTTTTATGATCCATTTTTACAGATTCTTTACAAAATTGGGTGTTTCCTTGTTTTTGAAGAAATTAGCAGTTTTGGCTTCTTTCCAGTTTTCAAAAGCACTGATTTTGGTACTCTGTATTGTAAAAATAATACTATAATCTCGGAAGTGCAGCTCTAATTTTCTCCAAGATTCGATTGCTTGAGGACTGTATCACGTGTCAGAACTCTTTGCTCTTGGACAAGCCAGAGTTAAAAACCAATGTGTCTATAGGGGAGACATCCGTCTCAGGTATTTTATTCTTTAATTTTTAAAATGAAATATTGATCTTGAGATCGATCGGAGAATCAATGACAGGATTTTTTGGATTAAATTTCCCACTCTTTCACATCTTGCAATTCTGATCTAGTTATGAACGGATCGGAAATAGATTCGATCATAATATCGCCGCAATATGGGCAAGATTCTCTAACGAAGTTATCTAGAGATTTAAGTTTCTTGCGAACTTCATTGTCCTCCAAATTGTTTTGACGTGATTTAAGCAACTCCAGATAAGAATACATATTTTCAATTTTGACCGAATCCGTGGTTGTGCGGGACATCTCTGTTAGTAAACAACTACAATGAAACGCATGAGCACATGGGAATACATAAGATTCATCATTAAGGAGTATTCTTCCACATATGTCACAGTTTTGATCCCCATTCACCACAAACACTGCGTCATCTTGTTCTCCTATCTCCTTGCGAATTGCTTCTGCCACTACAGACATATCCGCCATTTCATTTTTTAGACGCTCAATGTTAGAACCATATTGCTCAAGAGCATGACAAATCTCTTCTTTCAGGTCGCCTATGGCTTCAATATCCGGAAGAAACTGCAGGATCTCCTCAATCTTAATTGAATCACTTTCTTTCAAAACGGAAATGGCTCGCTGAATAGGAGTCCCCCCTAAACTCTCGTCTGTGATCATGTGTTTTGCGATCCGAAGCCACAGCTTTGACCTGGAATCCTTCGCCATGTCAGCGTTCATTTTCGCTAGTTCCGGATCGACGGTGAGGGCCAATTCAACCGCCTCCGAGAACAATCCCATCTCAGAATAAATATCTATGCAAGCTAGCGTCTTGTTCTGTTCAGTGCACACTCTCAAAGCATATTTCAAGTCGAAACGGCCATCAGGAGAAGCCAAAAAATCTCGTAATTGAGAGTCACCCTCCAGTTGGGCGTATATAGACACCAACAAGTTGTGAATAGCTTCGTCTTGGTTACCCTGAATTTTCACGCAATGTTCCAGGTATCGCAAAGACTGATCGTCGGATTTCTTATTATGCTGAGTATATCGAATTAACGCAGGAATCAACTTGCTGGCATCCAGAAATGGAGAATCTATCCAAGTATCTACGGTTTCTATTGAACAATGCTCCATCAACTCCGGTGAATATTTGTAAAACAGCTCCGAAAAAGTATCAGGGGGGCTCCCTGTAGCTTGAAGTTTCAATGATTGCTGGGCAAGTGTCTTAATGGCTTCACTGTGCTTTCCTCTTTGAATGTAACGGACAACCACCCTTTCATAATCGCCATTAATCAGACAGTATGCTAGGTAGTCGTTATCGCGGCCATGGCTGGTGATCAATTTGTAAATTGTATCTTTAGCTGGACCCAGAACATGACGCTGGTCGATCAAAAATTGGTGAAATTGTGCCTCCATATCTGTCTTCGAATCACTAGCAGTGAGTTCACTAATTTTCGCGAGGAAGAGCTCCACTAACCACACAGAGATTATCGTTTGTTGTGTCTTGTTGGAATTGCTAATCGACTTCAACTTGAGCTGCAAATAGCTCCTCAATGCGTCCTTCTTCGACTTCTCAATGAGCATCAGAGCCACGTCTTCAAATGATCTCGTTGTAGAAGCATAATACTCTGCCGCTTGGTTATACTCACCAAGTGCAAAGTGACGATCTGCACGCACTGTAAGTACGCGATCCCTTTGGAGGGGTGTTTTGCAGCTGCTCAGGGCCATATCGAATTTTGCAGGATCTCCGTTTTTCGCCTGCTCCAAGTATAACTTCCAAGCACTTCCATCCTCATTCTTCACTTCCAACTTGCAAATCTGAGAGCTAAAAAAACACCATATCCCGTTCGAAGCAATATCGAAACACATTCCTAGAGATGTCCCGAATGTTTCAGTATCTAGTCGTTGTTCGAACACGGTGGTTTCGTCCAGTTTGTTCAATACAACCAACCATGTGGGATACATCAAGATATAATGAAACTCTGTCTCCATTGCTCCTAGCGGCGGATTGTCCAATGGCTCCTCCGATGTCCTGGACTTGGTGGGGAAGTACAGCATGTCGAGACCATCTATCAATTTCCCAGGAGTTGTGAACGACAATGACCCTGTGTAGAGACCTGCTTCACAAAGAAGCATGAACGATTTGGGCTTAGATGCAAGCGATGATGTCTGGCATGATAATGATGAATAGTCTGTGTCTCCTGGCAACTCCCGGAAACTACGTTGTTCAGGGGCTTCAAACAACTTGAACATATTTTCAATGGAAGGTCCTCCGACGAATTCATATAGACGGGTAGGCTTGGAAGTGGCCAATAGAACAAGCCAGTTGGAAGCAGATATAGGAATTACATGAATACCACAAATAGAAATTGCAGAATCTAGCTGATAAACCTTTTTCGTGTACTTTTCCTTCCATTTCGGTCCATCCAAGCACGTTTGGTAAATGGATCCGGTGCTTGAACCAATGAGTATATCGCCAGTCGATGTGGATGAGCAATTTGAATTCTCTTTGTACTGTTCCCACCCAACTGAGTCAATGTGTACCCCCTTCAACTGTGGCAACGGCCCGTGAGCTATCGAAGGAGCTCCGTTAACATTCACGTAGTAGTTGTCACCATTACGGAGACTGATTATACAATGATGCCCAGAAGCACACATAAAAATATTTTGCAGCGGGTTCTTCTTCGCATCTAATGTTGGTAGGTTCACCTGCACTTTACCCTGATACCACACCCACACCTGCTCCGAGTCGGATGCCACGATGCAAAGAACAGCTTGTTCTCGAGCCACGACAAACCTCTTAATATTCCCGAACGGCAGTCCCGCTTGCCAATTAGCCGGCGTCAATGTGAACTCGGGGTACTCGTCGTCCGCGACGTCAGATGGCTCCAATTCTTCATCGTCCAGTTCTGAAGAAAATACTCTTGGGGATAACGGCGTTCTTCATCTTCAAAAGGATTGGGGTCTCTAGCAAAAGGTTTAGCACCTTCGGAGTGAGGGTCGTCCCAATCGTCAAACAGCGACATTTGGATAGATGTGTGGGGGGTCTAAATGATTAAAAATGTTATGTCGTTTGAAAACCGATCTTGGGTTGAATCTGGGAGTGTTTCCGTTTGATAAAGTAGGTGAAGGATTCATTCGAACTCATTGTCTGATTGAAAGTTATCATGTTGCAGATCGTCCATTGGGTCTCATCGATGTGGGTTGTTGCTCCGTCGTTATCTACGGATTTACTCCACAAACCATGGACGATGAAATTTGTTTAGATGTATTAGTTCCACATGAAGAATTCAAGCCAGAGGACCGCAAATCGTTGTTTACCTTAGAGGAATTCTGTGATGATGTTCTGGAATTCAAATCCGAACCATTTAAAAAGCTAGATGCATGTAGGATTCATAGGCATAGGTGGAACCGCAAGGATTTTGTTAGGCATATGATTCAGTCTCTTTATAAATGCAGTATGCCCGATACTGATCGCGAAGATCAGGCGTTTATTTGGGCTCTTAGTGATCTCCCTGTGAAGTACCTGCATTCCAATTGGGCTCCTTTATATTGCGTCGTTTCGGAACAAGGATTGCCTTGCTATTTGGTTTTTGGAGCTACGGAGCATACACTGGAATCCATGATTAAATTTAATTACCGCACTTTGAGACCTGCAATGGTTCATTTAGACACCCCACCACAACTGGGGCAGTTGCAACTCCTTCCGAGTGACTCCCACTGTGACGAACAACTTCGTTTTGTAATCTATCAATTGGTTCACGCAATGGAATACCTGCATAGTAAAGATCTTTGGCATGGATCGCTACGCCCATGGAATATTCGGATGACGCAAGACTTGTGGACACATATCGATCCCCCAATGTCAATACAAGAAAATGCAAACAGTATCGAGGAACTCACACATCAATGGAGGAACTGGAAACTTTCGAATTTAGAGTATCTGATGGCAGTAAATGCTGCGGCAGGTCGAAGAATGTCAGATGCCAAGTTTCATCCTGTAGTTCCATGGGTGACTGACTTTTCCTGCGCTCATGCTTCAAGTGAGGCACATTGGCGGGACCTTTCAAAAAGCAAGTATAGACTAGTTAAAGGTGACGATCAACTTGATATTACCTATCACAATTCCCCTACTCCTCATCATATAACTGAATCTCTCTCCGAAATCACCTATTACATATATATGGCACGAGTAACGCCGTTAGCTACGCTTCGAAATGTTGTAAGGAGTAACTTTGAAGCTAAGGAATATCCTGCATCCATGCAAAGGATGTTTCAATGGACACCTGATGAATGTATTCCTGAATTCTTCACCGATCCATTAGTTTTTACTTCCCATCATACCAATATCGAAATGCCGGATATACAATTGCCGTCATGGTGCAGTTCACCTGAGGATTTTATTCAGTGGCATCGTGAAGTCCTTGAGTCTGATCGCGTATCCATGCATCTGCATCATTGGATCGATCTGAATTTCGGTATCAAGTTATCTGGTGAAGAAGCGGTTGGTGAGAAAAATGTAACATTGCCTCTAATGCCGCTTCCTGCTCATCGCCTAAGGAAAAGTCCAGGATTTGTCCAAGTATTTACTAGCAAACACCCTCCGCGAAGCAGCCGAGACGATGGATTTGTGGACTTTCAATACAGGTCCAACTTTCGATCACAGTTCTCAACGTTCCTGCAACCTGCCTACTCCTCCCCCTTGAAGCCCACGACCCTTGAGGGGCTACAGCGGGAAGATGTCTTCGCGATAGGATGCATAGCAGCTGAGTTGTATTTGAGAAAACCTTTATTCAGCCCGCAATCTCTGGAGGTATTCCTTCAATCCTCCCCCAAGTCATTGGACTTGCTCGCACAACTTCCGACAAGGACAGTGGACTTCATATCTAAACTCGTTGATTTGAATTTGAAGTATTCCGCTACTGAGGCGCTCAATGAAACGAATTTGCTGTTCCCACCATGGTTTCCAGCTATTTACTCGTTTTTATCGAAATATCACGCGTTGTTTGATTGGAAGGAAAGATTGAGTCACTGCACCGACCATGCACCAACGCTGTTGCTACAGGGCAATCTTCAAATTGCAAATCTATTGAAACCCGCCTTTCTGACTCTAATTCAAGACAGCAGTGACAGTGTCAGTGTAGAGGCCTGTATTCTTGCGCTTGATCTGTTTGAACCATTTACGGAAGTGAAAAAAGATGTTCTCCAAGTGGTGATTCGTCTGGTGGAGAATCTTCAATCGACTGACAAATGGAATTTGACATTAAATGTTTTCGCCAAGCATTCCATTTTGAAGATACTACGCGCATGTGGCAGCACCTTTTTCCTGAAATATTTTCTACCTTTGCTAAAGGACCCTGTCATTTCAAGGGCAGTAATACCAGTTACGATTCGACTGTCCACAGCGGAGTCGCTTATCATCCTATCCAAACCGGAGGGAATAGGACCAGGCCTCTCAGTCCAGTATATTCTAAATCCGTTTCTTGACAAGTGGTCAAATAATCCAAGTTCAAATGACGCTGATACCGCGCATTTTCGGCATTTCCAACAAGAACAAGCATTGAATCCAAGTAGGGTGCTGGCGTTGATTTCCAGATTAGACACTGTAGTTCACCACGGGGGTAACCTGTATCTTCCAGTGGACTCGGTGATTCTTAATACAATTCGTGGAATCGCGATTAATGCCGGCCGGGCTACTATTGTTAACGTGGTACTGCCTAAGCTCATAGCAGTCTTTGATGCGCAATTTCCAAATAGGCAAGTACCGAATGGGGACCCCACACTTATGTTAGATATCCTCTCGCTTATGGTATCTTTCAATGGTTTGTTATTGGATGAAGATATTGTGTCTTTGTATTTTAATTCTACTTTTGTTGTCGATATGATCTCTCTGGAGCCGCGACTAGACTGCGCTTTAGTGCAGATATATCAAGCAGTACTTGTGACAGAATTATGCTATCGTTCTGAATCATCTAGTTGCGTTTTTGTCATGCACCGAATAGTTGGGATATTGAGCAGAGTATGCAGCGAACCTGACCCTCTCGCTGTACATGTTCGAAATTTGGCCAGGATTTTCTATATCGTGCCTACCTTTGCCACCATGATACAAGACATGGTCGACAGAAAAACTCTTCCCATTTTAAAATACCCATTTGGCCAACGAGAACCAATAAGAACGGAAGACTCGAGTGAAATCTACGTTGCGCAATATGAAGAAAACAGTTCAGAATCCATGCTGAATTCCTCCAATAAATTGGAATCTGAATTGGACTTGGATATTGACGAAGAAGAAGATTCGTTCCTGCTTGATGACGGTCCGCATTCTCCGAGGCATCTTTTGTCTACTGATGATTCTGATAGAAGGTCCCCTCGACGTTTCAGCTCAAGGGCTTCGTTTGAGAGATCGTTTACATTGGACGAGATAGATGATGTAGAAAGCAATAGCAGTAGCCGATTGTACGGTGCAGGTATGCTGGAAGATGCCTGGGTGAATGGTATTGACATGCGAAAATCAACAGGAAAGGTGGAAGCAAACATAGTAAGTCGGCTATCAATGGACAATAGTCCAATCATTACAATGACACACGACACAGACGAAAGAATATTGTTAACTTCGTCTCGGTCCTGTAAGATACGCTGTTGGTCTATCAATGGCGCTCCTAGGTTAACCTCTTCTATCTCAGTTCCTCGGCCTGTTATCGCCATTAGAATGTTCGATAGGTGCAGAAAAGCTGCATTACTTGACGGGACAGTAAGAATATGGGACCTGCAACACGAAGTGTCTACCTTAGTTCCTCTTGGTTCCTCCCATCGTCCTCTGCTGTGCATCGAGCGCCCCCCTTCACAATGGAATTACAGTGAGAGTATTCTATGGATGGCTACTATTGCTGGGACTCTGGATTGTCTTGATCTCCGCTCCCCTCGGACCCTTGTAGCGAGTCATAAACTTCCAGATGTATCAGACTCAAGAAACAGAGGTTTAGCAACAAGTGCACTGGCCATGGGAGGCAGTCACTCTGGGGGGTGGATAGCCGCAGCGCGACCAACTGGCGATGTTGCAATACTAGATCCTCGTAACGGGGCTGTAAAAGGGAATTGGAGAGCTCACCCATCGTCTGCTACGGTAGCCCTACTACCATTCAATTCGAGGGAGATGATGGAGGATGACCGGACTGACGAATGTGGCTTGCTCTCGTTGAGCGGAGAAGACGAGGCCAAGCTGTGGAATATTTCTTGTAAGTCTATCGTACCTGATTACTCTGTCAGCGGATTACTGCATTCTTGTAGACATTCTAAAGTAGTTACTTCCGTTATTGCAGCCCCTCTTGCATATCGAACTGTAGATCAAATATCAGCAGCTGCAATAGATGGTACTAATGAAAATTTTGATTCTCGATCTCAAAAACCTGACAATAATATCGCTAAAAGTCACTTCACCACAAATCCCAAGCCGAACAGAGTTTATATTTCGGTGCCTCAGAGTGATACCTGTGCTCTGTGGTTCAATTCCCACATGTTTTCCGGAGCACCTGTTCTGATCACTGGAAGCAACAACAAGCTATCCATCGTCCCAATTTCCACTTCGTCGAAGAATGTCGTGGCTGAATCCTCTAAATTTAACTGTGTATTGACGGAAGGAAAGCAAAGGACAGTTGCCGCTCGGGAGAGAATGAAGATTAACACTCTTCGTGTACTCCCATTGCATAAACTGTTGCTTGTTGGTACAGAAACAGGCGAGCTATGTTCGGTCGCTATCAGTTAACTTAGTTTTATGCTCTTCAAGTTCGCTCAATTCCTTGCGGCAAAATTCAATTTTGCTCTGTAGTTGTATTTCCTCATCGCGCCTTGCGTCCGTGTGGAATACTATTTGCTCTTTGTATTTCATATTCAAATATCGATAATATTCGAGGATTCCTGCTACAGTTTTCAAATGTGCTAGCTCCTTGTGATTGAGTTTCAGTTTAAAAATCAACTGTGTATATTCTTTCTTGGCTCTAGCAGCGTCTTTGCTCCAATATTCTCCGTTGAAAGCCGTTTCTAGAGGAACTATAACATCTTTTTCATAATCTGATGCAATTGATTGCCAACCTTGGCTTAAAAATCTTTCCAGCTCTTCATGCTTGAATGCTTCCCTTACATACTTGCGGTCGCATTGTTCTTCCTGAGCAAAATATCGATTGACCTCTGTTTCTGTTGCTTCTGTGCCTTTAAGCCGCTTGTATCGGGTTTCTTTCTTGTCATCTACTTCATTGCGAGATTGGATTTTCTTTATGAAATCCTTGATGTATCGTGCATGCCGATCGTGATAGGCATATGCCGCTTGAAACGCGATTCGTGTTTGATTATTTCTCACTGCTCGCGGTTTCGCTGGTTTATCAATAATCATTTCTTCAGGGTCAAAGGGATCCACAAATATTGCACGCTTCTTAATCCGCCATTTCATCTTAAATCTGCCTTAATCGGTTGATTCAGTGAAAATTGTACAATTGTATGCGAGAAAAAATCAACGGATCATTTTTGATTCGGTACTTCCACACAGGCCGACAAATCAGTGCGAGGTCTCTTTTGTATCTTCCGACTTCGAATGTGCAATGCCGCATCAGTTATGATGATTTTCAGTTGTACTTCAATCAGACGTTTAGACAACCGATTCCCGGTTTGAAACACATCGAGTTTTGCCCATTTTGTGAAAAAAAGACAAGAAGGTTCTGTTTGAAGGAGGTCTACATCTGGCTTGTTGTCGTTCAAATCCTACACGCTATTCGCCTTATAACAGGACTACTATTCAGGTTCTTCGGCATTTTGCACGATATTCTAACTTGGTGGATTCTGTTGGTGACCGGTGTACAATTGCAATTCTTCTGGCAACGGAAAATTCTTAGATGCTCATTTCCGTGGTCTTAGATGCTCATTTCCGTGGTTCTATGGCAGTTAATGGATCCAGACGGGATTTCAATCTATGTATAGATGTTTCCTTTGTTGATCCATTTGCGAAATCTTTTGAAAAATTATCACCTGACTAGGTTTTAGTTTTAGTTTTAGTTTTAAAAACAACAAAAATCGATTTTTTTAAAGCACTACTAGTAGTGGATAAAAGCCATCAAATGCTAATTTCTTAATAAACAAGAGTAACTTGTTGAAAGAAAAGAACCTGATGGCAATCCGTGAGGCAATCAGAAGCAAGAACATTATGTAGAATCACTGAATTCGCATTATATTTCTCCTGATGTAATTTAATTGCAGTTTTTAATGAAGGACTTTGAAGTTAAAGAAATTGAAGTATCAAAATTTTGCGACAGGTTCTGGTCATATTTTGATTCCTTTCATTATTGGCTTTCGTGCTGGATGGGCTATGGATACTAAGATACTATTGCTGAGATTTTTGGTAGCTATGCGAGATCATTTTGGTGATGCAGAGAGAGGGACATCAATGTATAAAGTATTTTTAAATGCTTTAGTGGCCACTTCATGGAACGCGTTTGCAGGTGACATAGTTGTCAAGTCGAGGGATGCAATTAAATTACATCAGGAGAAATATAATGTGAATTCAATGATTCCACATATTGTTCTTGCTTCTGATTGCCTCACGGATTGCCATCAGGCTCTTTTCTTTCAACAAGATACTCTTGTTTACTAAGAAATTAGCATTTGATGGCTTTTATCCACTACTAGTGGCTACTAGTGGTGCAGGACTGGTGCTTTAAAAAAATCCAACCCTTGACGTTCGCGAAGGTCATAAACTGATTAGATGGAGTGACATTTTTATCACCAAAAGAAGGGCACTGTAGCTAGTATTGCCATGGAGGGCTATCCGTTCACTACCGATTTTATAGCCGTAAAAGAATTTGAATCCTGTTGCTAAATCATGCTCAATAACGATACCTAATTATAAATGGGAAATATACCACGAAGTGAATACATTTGTTAACTTTAGTGGTTATGATGATGTTTGTATATCGATACTGAATTTTAGGAAGAGGTATTGTCTTTTCAGAACAGGCGACGACTAGGTGGTGTTGGCGGTATCAGAATCCCTAGACGCATCACGTGTGCACGGGACTTAACATGGAGCCAATTACCAGGGACGGAAATCGTTTTTCGTGTCAAGTCCGAGGAGCAAATCAGAAATGCGAAGGCGAGCTAAAAAGGTTTCCGGGCATGATCCTTCGCAAATATTGGACAAGACACAGTTTCGGTAGCAGTGAGTTGCTTTCAAAATCACCGTCAAGAATACTTTGCGCAGACGAAAATAGAATCCATCCGAGAGTCGGGTCGCGTGGCATAGTATTTAACCAAAGACGCTGCTCTCCTTTTGGATCTCAGGTTCTACTACAACAAGGCTAGTAGCGCAGGAGTGTTCCATGCAAAGAATCTCGAAACGACAGCTGTTCAACCTTGGACTTCGAAGTAAGTTGAATTACAGTACTAAGACAAGCATGAAATGTCACCGCATGACTCAGAGCCAGTGGTAAAGACAATCAGCCCGCACACGTTCGACAACTCAGTGTGGACTAATTCGCTGTTTCGAGCAAACCGCCAAAGACAAATAACATGAGACATCGTGGAACCAGCACTTCCCATGAAAACATCAGTGTTGCTTAAAATCCACATATCAACAATCTTCCCTTGGACGGCCTCCAGATTTTTCAAATCTGATGATATCTGTGTGTCAAATGTTTTGTTTTGGTAGCTTAAAAATGCAGAATTTCTTGACGACTTATCAGGTACAAATAGAGTACCCTGCTCTTTGCCCGATAACTGACTGGAAAACCTCAGAATATTTTGAATTTCCTGGGATGTGATTTCGTAGCACATGTCCGTCAAGTTCCGCCAGTCGTAAATAATTTGTACAAGTTCAGATCCATCAGGCCACAAAAGCGCTTTTTTCTCGCCAATTAGCTTGGCGAATTGCGTGCAACATTCTCTTCTTGCATTCAAATAGCGCATCGATCGATCCAGCATCTCTTGGGCAAGTTGCGCACAACGGTCTGCAGAAGCAGATGCTATTGGGTCAACACCAACTGAACCTTTGGACATCATGTTTTCAATATATAGACCCGACATTTTTTCGAGATGGGTGTTTGGTCGCAACGCGCCCCAGAATGCGTATTGATTCACGCCGTACTTGTATGTGTCGGTGCGATGAGGAAACACTAGTGAATCCGAAATGTCGAAATGAATTCGATTTCTACAATTGTTGTTCATTGATGCATGTATTGCCCAATCAACAAGTTGAATATCATTTGTTTTGCGATCTGCTGCCTTAGACCATATGCAGTCAATATGGAGACTTTGCACTGAGGCCTTGGATATTTGAATTTGTTTTTTGAAATCATCCGTTTGATACTCCATCACAAAATCAAAAGAACGCCTCAAACGCGCCATATTCCATGAACTCGTGCTTTCCGTCTCCTGCTCCAAAGTATCTGGCCAACCAATCCAGAAACCCGAATCAACATCATGCTTTTTGATGAAGAGATTTCTTCCGATGGCCCTCGATATTCTAAAAGCCCAATCAAACGTAATCAGATGATCGGCTAAAGTTCCACCGGCAACTAATTCAAAAGTCATCATCATTTCGAGTTTATTTTGAAATTGGAACTCTAATAAAGTCAATTCGCTGGCATGCTGTAGCACCGCAACAGTTCTGTTATCTGATGACTTGGCAAAACTCCACAAGTTCGTCGAATCATCAGTATGCACAAATGACTCTTCCGATAGTGGAGTTTGAAATATCTTTCGTAGTACAGGAACCTGAACCATTCGGCTCTCCATAGATAATAGAATAGACGGAAGCAACGGCATAAATTTCCTGTTAAGTGGAAAAATGCCTCCCAACCGTGATACCTTAAAATGCCCAGCATGATGTCGAATATATCCTACATTTTCAGGAACTTGAACCATCATCGATTCCGATATCTTGTAGTCTTCACAAATTGCATGGAAAAACAAAGGCAAAAATGGGTTGTAGCTTCCTACAGCTGTTCTTAACATGTATTTGGACCTACCACTGTTAAATACATCACAGTTATAACGACCATCACATCGGGTTTCACCGAATTGAAATCTACCCAATATAGTTCCATGATCATCATTCAAATAAACTCGTCGAGCTCTGGAATCTAGAATGTAACTGCTACTGTTTTTCAAAAGAGCTTTTGACGACACGGGAGGAACAGTTACGGACTTGAACAAGAACCCAATTCGTTTATGATCTAATCGATGTTGTGTTTCAAACCAATGCACAAATCTTTCTGCGATGGTATTTTGGATTCGAACATGGACATTGAAAGATAAACCAGCGGCAAACAGCAAGTCTTCATCAGAATATGCCCAAAATTCATCTGCATCTGAAAAGGCTACATATGTTGCTACTCCTCTATTCCTGAGGTAACAATCGTTTCTTGCCGGTCGTTGCGCGTGTTCCCAATTCCAGATTTTCACTTTTCCTGCAGGATGTCGAATCGGAATTTCGGACCAATCATGTACAACCACGATTCCTTCCTTCTGATAGTAGGTTAGGGCTTCCAAAGCCAACGGCATAGTAGGGAACGTATATATATATAGATGAATATGGTTGATCCCAATAGATCTTCTGTATTCAATGTACTCGATCAACCACTTACCGGACACTGAGTGCACAGGTGACGTGCATTCTACCAACGAATGCTTTTTGACCTGTCGATTAGAGCTCAAAAACCAATTCATTTTGACAGTGGTGGTATTGAATACATGATTGAAAATTTCAAAATATCCTGCGCGTGATCCATGACCTCCATCGCTGCGTTCTAGTTTTAAAAAGTCTTTGGTTTTGCCTAATGGACACGTGATCCAAACCAACCGCTGTCCCTCATATTTCATGTGTCCTTCCTTGTTGGTGAGATTCGTAAATTCGGTGCCTTGGAAGTGAACTTTAGCAGGCGAGTTGATTGTGATATTCAATCCGTTCAAATGCACTCCGCATACTAAATCATCCGGCACCGAAAGATCGTTCTTGTGATCAGCCCCAAAACTTCCTAACCCCAGCAATACCAAAATCAACTCGTCAGTTTTAGTGCTAGGTTTATCTCTGCGAATATCTCCATCGATCAGGTATCCTTCAAAAGATCGGAAATTGCCGGTATTACTGACGGTGGTTGGATGCCTGATATTTTGAGGGGGAATTGTACTTCGACTACTCATAGTCTCTGTAATGGATTGAGGTTTTTCAGCGAATATATCACTTGGATTATCCATTCTTAATTGTTCTCCATTGTCTATATCTTGAGATTTCGTAATTGACGAGTGTTCCAACACATAAAACGTGGCATTCAATGAGGCAAGCAACTGGAAGAGATCCAAACTACCTTCAGGAGACTGTTCTATTGGATTTTTCTGAACAAACAACATCATCCCTACCAAATTGCATGCCACTGTCGCCATCATAACCAAAGATAATCTCCATTTTGAAACACCAAACATGTTATGTTGTCCTCGAAAAGTGGACACTTTGCGTGTCAAACACACAAGGGGGGCTTTACGAAATACATTTTTCAAAGGAGAAATATTCAACACAGTTCATTTTTCAAAACAATACAGGACTATTCAGGTTCTTCGGCATTTTGCACGTAACTTGGTGGATTCTGTTGGTGAACGGGTGTACAATTGCAATTCTTCTGGTAACGGAAACTTCTTAGATGCTCATTTCCGTGGTTCTATTGCAGTCAATGGGTCCAGACGGGACTTCAATTTAGGTGTAGATGTTTCCTTTGTTGATCCATTTGCGAAATTTTATGAAAATTTATCACCTGACGAGGTTTTAGTTTCGAAGGAGGACCTAAAGAAGTTGAAGTATCAAAATTTTGCGACAGGTTCTGGTCATATTTTGATTCCTTTCATTATTATCATTGGTGC
>Ga0105053_10006426_pt1 | contig 16200 bp, 19 predicted proteins | sample BON01_FD_78093 | JGI IMG/M metagenome (GOLD analysis project Ga0105053, IMG submission 78093) | Freshwater microbial communities from Lake Bonney liftoff mats and glacier meltwater in Antarctica - BON-01 | ecosystem: Environmental > Aquatic > Freshwater > Ice > Glacier meltwater | place: Lake...
GTTGGCGAAACATCCGCCAGTAGTTCCGCAAGTCTGGTGTGTCACCCGGGTCTGCTCGCAGTTCTCTCGCCAATTCATCAAGGCAGGACAACCTAGCCCCTTTGGGATCTGTCAGATCAGAACACAATTTCTCAGATATTGGGCGTCGCCAAACCAACACGAAAAAGTCTCCTACCCCTGGGGCACCACCAAAAACCATTCCGCTCGGTTTTGCTGCTGGCGCAGGGACCAAGAGCCTCCAATCTGGCTCACCACTGATACCGGTATCACTCAAGTCAGAGACACTATTTCGATTGAGATGTACGTTCGGTCGAAGCATCATGCATTCTTCGCCTTCAACCTGAAAGAGATAAAGATGGTACGGGAATATAGGGTCAGTATCGTCAACTAATTCAATGTTTGAGGCTTTCAAAATATACATAATGTCAAGGGAAATACGATACCTCTGACCAATTCGAACTTTTAAAAGATCTACACTTTCACCTTCTTCCACAGTTTCCACCAAGCGCGCTCCTTCTGGCGCTAGCCTGAGACGCAAATAATTGCTCCGAAGTGGCAGAGGTGACAACTCGGATATAAGGCGCCTCCAACTCGGGCGCCAAGAATTGATAAGTGCGGCCTCAAACAAATCAAAACTGGCGAGAAATTCTTCCTCTGTAATCCTCATGGCACCGGCCAGACTATCGTGGTGCTTTGGCAGAATGAGGGGTTCCTTGCGCGCACCGGAAATTGTGCCTGTCGGTATACCAGAATAGTCAGACAAGTTCTTCTGCGACCATTTGGAGATCTTCAGGAAAAGATTGAGTTTGGTATCCCATTCTACTGGGTCCACGCGCTGGCCAAGCCCTTTCTTCTCCATCTTCCCTCCTGATGAACGAATCTGAACACTCTGAACTTACGGTCAAAGCTCAATGTGCGATAGCGTTCATGTGCAGTCAGAACAGCTTTGAAGAAAGGGTCATCAGATGAACGAGCACGACGACGACAACACCTTCGGCTTCATGCACCGCCCTCCGTAGAACCTCGCCCCTCCTGCCGCAGCCCATGGCAGTCCTGCCGTTCTCCCAAGAGGGAGTGGCGGATCCTCTAAGCAAATGCTTCAAAACCAAAGGAGGACGAACATGTCCAAGAAGACCTCTTATCATTCCACGGGCGGCCGGTTCACCGGCAAGACCGTCACCGAACGCAGCGGCAGTTCCAGCAAGTCCACCAACTACAAGGCCACCGGGAGCGGCCTCTCACGCACCATTATGGGGCCCGGCTGGAAGGCAACGTCCAGTACGAGCACTGATGCCAAGGGCAACACGCGGACGACCAAGTACTGATCCTGCCGAGCTATCCTCGAATACCGGGCGTCGCCGCAGCGCCCTTGCTGCCCGCTTCTAGTAAAGGAGCGGGCAGCACCAACGATCGACGGACCCCAAAAGGGTTGGGCCCCAGCGGTAATCGGCAGCGTGTTCGGAAAAGAGCCGTGGTTCGGCCAGACTGCGGTGTCTCGACATATCTTGCCCTGTAGCTCTAATGGGGAAATTGACCATATCATCGTGCGAAGGGAAACCCTTGTGGCAGAGGTGAATGCCGAGGGCGCAGTGCCGGTTTCCGGCAAGTTGATCGGACGCCTCGATGGTTTCCAGTTTCGACCGGCTGCGTCCCCGTCGCCCGAGGAGGCGCGCACGCTGCGCCACACCGCTGAGGCGGTCCTGAAATCCGCATTCCATTTGCGCGCGGACCGGTTTTACAACGCTCCCGATACAGAGATCGACTTTACCAAGCAAGGCGGGCTGATGTGGGGCTCCACGGCGGTCGGCAAACTGGTAAAAGGCCTGGAGGTGACGCGTCCACTGGTAGAGCCTTTCGTAGACGAAGAGGCGGGCCCTGACCGTCCAGTTCGAGGCGATGTACGTTGTAGATCAGCTGGTGGAGGATCGCGCTGGCAAAGGTGGATCGATGAAGAAGGGCAACGACTGGTATTTCGGCATGAAGGCGCATATCGGCGTGAATGTGGACAGCGGGGTGCCGCACAGCCTCGATACCTCGACCGCCAGGCTTCACGACAGCCAGGTCTGGGACGAACTGCTGCATGGCGATGAAACGTCGGTCTGGGCCGACAAGGGCTACGTCCTCGCCGAGCGCGAGGCGGCGTTCAAGGGACCGGGCAAGGTCTGGGTTGTCATGCACAAAGCCCCTAAGGGCGCCGACCTGCATCCGCTCGACTCGTGCATCAACCGCATCATTGCCATGGTCCGGGCTAAGGTCGAGCATCCCTTCCGGGTGATGAAGCGCCGGTTCGGCCACGTGAAGACCCGCTACCGCGCCCTCGCCAAGAACCGCGCCAAGATCTTCACGCTGTTCACGCTCGGCCACCTGTTCCTGGTGCGACGAAGACTGATGTTGTGAGGACGAGTCTGCCCGAAAACCGCCAGGCCGCCTGCTTGGCGGGCTTGAAACGGCGAAATCAGCCCCCAGAACCCGGTCTCGCGCCCGCCAAGGCGATGAGGCGGTCATCTCGGCGCAGACGAACAGGTTGATCAGACTTTCCTCCACTAGCAGCTCGATCCTGGCGCTGGATCCGCTGCGTTCATATTCTGACCAAGCGCGCGGTTGCTCGAAAAGTCCGCTCGGCCCCGCTGCCCTGATTTTCGGCACTCCTTTCTGTGAATCTTCCTGAACTCTCTGAACCCTTGGCAACTCGGCGGTGTGAAACACGTCGGTCGTTGCCCGACTGACTTTTAGCAGCCATCGCGCGTGAAATTGCAAGCTTGCCGTCTCGGATAGCGCGCACTGAGCCTTGCGCCCTGTCCGATCACCGTCAAACCGAAAGGAAACCCCGACATGATCCGCCTTATCGTCATCGCCGTTCTGGCCGTTCTCATCTACGAGGTGCTTGGTCGGCCGGAACCTGCGAGCATTTCCGAAACGATTATGGAGGCTGTCAGTGCGCGCGTCAGCATTGAGAATCTGGCGACTGAGCCGCAGCGCCACGAAGGTCAGCACGTCACGGTGACCGGCCGGGTGGTCGACCGGGCAGTGGCTCTTGGTTTCGGCACCGCCGTTCTGGCCGACGACGCCGGAAATCAGATCTACCTGCTCGGTGCCATTGCCGCGGCCACGCCGGGCACTGAGTTGACCGTTAGCGGCAGGTTCAGCATGGCGCTCGCCATCGGCGATCTGGCGTTGCCGGTGCTGACAGTTGACCGCTAGCACCGTCCATTTCCACGTCGCGAATCCCGCCATCCCTCCTATCGGTCGAGCCAAGGCCGGTACTTCGAAAGGATTGACAATGACCCTCGCCTTTAGTCGTTTCCGCAAGTCCAATTCGTCCGACAAGGTGCCCGAAACCTCGAGGAAGCCGGTGCCTTTTCTGGCGCGGCTGTCAGGGCGCGATCCGAACATCCTCGCCGCTGCCCCGTCCGATGTCGTCAGCGAGAGCGCAGGCCTCGGACTTGCGCTTCTCGTCGCGGCGCTGCTGCATTGGCTGGGCTTCGTCGCAGCCTTCATCGTCTTCAACGTCTCGCCTATTCTCGCGTTCGCGGTCGCTTCAGTATCCGCCGCCGGGCTTTTCGCGATCGACCAGGGTGCGGTGCATTCCACCGATCTCGACCGAGCCGAGACCGCCGTTCATCGGGCCAACGCGTGCGACTTTCCCCGTTTGACCAGCGCTTTGCGGGGCTGGTTCGTCTCGCCGCTTCGGGTGCTTTTCTCTGTGTTGACGGCATTTTTCGCCGGTATCGCGATCGTTCTGCACTTCTTTGCTGCCGATCTTGTCGACCAGATCGAGCGAAACCAGATCGAGCGCGACCGGCCGATCATCATGCAGGCCCGGTCGGCGCTGGATGGCGAGCGCGAGGCGCTGGAGCGCATGCTCGCTGAGGATACGGCGACCCTCGCGGCCTTCGACGCATCCGCCATGCGCGGACAGGAGCAGCACGACAATCGCATCTCGCATCTGACCGCCGAGGTGGGGCGGCGTCGCGACGAGGTGAACACTCTGCGTGCGACCGAGACCGCGGCCCGTGCCGATGTCGAGGCGCAGCGCGATATCATGCGCTGTGAATTGACGACGAGGAACGACTCTTGCCCCGACGCGTCCGGTGTGCCCGGCGAGGGGGAGCGTTACCTCCTTGCGGAAGGACGTGCCATCGCCGCTGATGCTGCGGTCGCCGACGCGCGCACCCGTCTGAGTGCGGCGGAAAGCACCCTTAGGGCGGCCATTGCGTTGCTCGACGAGGTTCTGGAGGCCGCAGCGGCCAACGATCCAGACGCGCGCGCGATTATTGCCGACAAGGTGAGTGCGGTTGCCGAAGCGCTCGGCACGTTTGACTCCAGCCGCGACGCGCGGGCCGATCAGATGATGCAGCAGAACCCGATGCGCGACGTGATCGACCCGCATAGCCTCGCCGCCCGCCTGCTCGCCGCCAAGCGCCTCGCCGCTGAAAACCAGGCGTTCTTCTACATGATCTTCGTCGTCGCCGGCGTGGCCTTCGCATTTGAACTGTTGGCCCAGATCAAGTTGGCCACCATGCGGCTTTCCGAATACCACCTGATCCGCGGCGAGAAGATGACCCAGATCATGCGGGCCATGCGCGACCGTCACCAGCAGACCTGGCTCGACAATGCCATCTTGCGCGGCGACGTGCGCAAGCAGGCCCGCACCGAGGCCAACCAGAACCTCGCCGCCGAGGTGTTTGCGCAGGCTACCGGCAACAATAGCCCGCCCGGTTAGATGCCAAACTAACGCCTGCAGGTCTGGAGTGAAATAAACTGCGCCAAGGCCTCGCTTCAGTTTTCTTATGCAAGATGACCACGGGTGCACAGACGCACCGCAACGCCACAGAAAGGGCGAAACCATGAACGACCATCCCTACTACCAGCCGCGCCGGACCAGCACCTCTTCGAGCGAGATCGTCGACAGCCACATCCAGCTGCCCGCCGATCCGACCACCTTTAACCCGGTCGAACTCACCTCGATGCGCGACAGCCTCAAGCCGCGTTTCTCGCTTTCCGACACGCTCAGCCGCAACCGGATCCGCAACGAGCTCAAGGCGAAGGCTTACGAGATCTTTCGCAACGGCGTGATCACCAAGTTCGCGCAGGAAATGGATCTGACGCTCTACCGGGACGGGCTGCAGAGTGCGGCGGCCAAGAACACTTTCCTGACGGCTCACATCAAGGCGAACAAGGATCTGGCCAGGGCGCTGCATGAAGAAGTCATCGCCCATATCGAGACGATGACTGATCAGCAGGTGGAATACGCGCTCAACGCCGAGATGACCACCAAGCGGCAGACCGAGGATGTGTGCGCCAAGGCCGCCGGGGGCCAGATCGCCCCCGAAAGCGCCGACCACATGATCGCCTTCATCCAGGATCGGCGCGACGAGAAGATCCGCCGCATCCTCGAGTACTCCGACCGCGACCTGAACAAGCTCTCGGAAATGGTGGCGATGGCCCAGTCGACCGTACTGCGCAGCATCGAGTCTAACGGTTAAGCCCGAAGGATATGCCCAAGGCGGCCGCCCTTCGGGGCGGCCTGAGCCCGCAAAAGCCCCCAATGTCGGAAGGCCCGCGAAGAGAAGGAGTCGGCCGCCATGTATGCTCACCACGAACCCTCGCCAGCCGTATATGGGTGCCCCAGCGTCGCCGAGATTGCCGAGTTCGCGCGGCGCGCGGCGCAGATGGATTTCGGGCCCGCCCATCGCCGCGTGATGATGCTGGCATTGCTGCGATCGTCAGGTGTTGCAATTGCACCGGCGACTGGTCCTTTCACAGCCTGCGATTCACACGTGAGGACACACGGATGACCGAACGCCCACCCTCCACCGGCCATTGGGCAGCAAATTCCCGGTCTACTATTGCGAGCGGCGCGCCCTCACAGCCGCTGTCCGCCAAGGAGACCCCGCGGACTTGCGTGCCCCAGGCACACCGTGCCACCCTGCGGCTGCGCCCGACCGGCGAGGTAGTGCCAGTTCTGATGTCCGGCCGGGACTCGGTGCTGTGGGGTATTCCGGCGTCCGGGCGGGACTTCACTCGCTCGCTGCGGCTTACCTATCTGATGCGGCCGGATGGCGTATTGGAGACGTCACTCGATGTGATGAGTACGCAAGTCGCGCCCAAACTTGCAGCCAAAGAGGGCTGTGCTGCGGTCACCGAACCGATGCTCGAAACCATGGCGCGGGTCGCGTTTCCGGGCTTTGCGCCCGTCGCTCCGGCCCGCACTTTCTTTTCTGGCGAGGTTGTTCGGCTGTTTCCCCAGCGGACGTATATGACTGTCGACACCCCGGCACACCTCGGAGCCGGTGCACCTGGCCCTCGCCCCGCCGCACTCACCGGGGTATGTAGCCTCTTCCTTCCGGCAGGCGACGTCCTGACGATCGCATTGGACCGCACCCTTGTTGCCTTGGCCGAGGCCGATGCATCCGTCGATCTTGCCCTCGAAGTAACACCTATGCCTCTGTCGGCGAAGGACCTGCGGGCGCTGGGCGAAGCCAAGCGGAGGCTTGCGAGAACCGTCAACGTAGATGGATTGCCAGCGGCCATCCAGACGATGCGATCAATGGCGAAGATCGACGATTGGCTTCGCGCGTCAGCCCGCGTTCTGCACATTGAGGCGACCCTCCGGTTTGCCGGCCCAGCCGAACCCGCGCTAGTTCAAATTGCTGCGGGGTTGCTTTTCGGGCCTCTGGCCCCTGCCGCCCCTGAAGCCGCAGATGTGGTCGATCTGTCGTCATGCATCTCTCCCGAACACCCGCTGCCGGTTCTTGTGCCGATGTTGGTGACGCCCGCAGCGTTGACCGAAATCGCGCGCGGCCGTCGTCTGCCGCCGCCAAAAGGTATCGTCGTCCGGTTTGGCGTGGATGCGGTTGGCCGTGATGTAGCTATTGGTGCCGACGATCTGCGTCAGCATTGTTACCTCGTGGGGGCCACCGGAACGGGCAAGAGTACGCTTTTAAAAATTGATGATCCTGCAGGATACTTCGGCCGGAATTCCTGTTGTCGTTGTCGATCCCCACGGTGACCTCCACAGCGACCTGATTGCCTCGCTTTCGAAGTCGGTTCTGCGGCGAGCGATCATCGCGGATGTTGGGGACTTTGCTTCACCGTTCTCGCTCAACATCCTGGATGTGCGCGGACCCTATGCGGCTATTCAGCGGAACTTCATCGCCAATCAGCTGATCGCACTTTTCAAGACCGCTTATGGTGACAACAAAGAGGCCTTCGGTCCCATGTTCGAAAGCTACTTCCGCGGTGCGATCCTCTTGATCATGGAGGCCGGTGGCCCTGAGGCTTCGCTCGCCGACATGGAGAAGGTTTTCGGCGACTCCGCTTACCGCAGGAACCTGCTCGACAAATGCGAAGATGCCCAGATCGTCAGCTTCTGGCGCAACATCGCCCAGAAGGCGGGCGGTGACGCTTCGCTTGAGAACATCGCACCCTACATCACGTCCAAGCTTGTCCAGCTGTCCGGCAATGCCGTCGTTCGACCGATTGTTTGCAGTCCGCACTCGACGCTGGATTTGCCCGCAGCTCTCGCTGAAGGGCGTAGCGTGCTCGTCAACTTGGCAAAGGGGCTGGTCGGTGGGCCGGATTCCGCCATCATCGGCGGCATTGTCACGATCCGGCTCTTTGCCGCAGCAATGGCGCGGGCGCGCGAGCCTGCCGCGGCGCGGCGCCTCGTTCGCGTCTATCTTGATGAGTTCCAGACTTATGGGGCGCACCAGGTCTTGTCCGAAGCCATGGCTGAGGTCCGCAAGTATGGGCTTAGCCTCGTGCTCGCAAACCAGTCGGTCGCCCAAATCGACGGTCGCGGATCCGACGTCGCCCACGCGATTCTCGGCAACACGGGCAACCTCGTGTCTTTCCGCGTCGGACCGAAGGACGCAGCGGTCGTCGCCGAATGGCTCGGCCCCGAGGTCTCACCCCAGACGATCATGCGCCTGCCCAATCATCACTGCATCGCGCGTCTGATGCGTGACGGAGTGCCCTTACCGTCGAGGGTGATCAAGCTCGTTGCTAGGGATGAAGCTTCTGCTGATTTACTTTGATAGTCAGTCACCAGATAGTCCCCCGAGCAAGTCGTAGGCGACTGCAGCAGCGGTTGCCCCATTGTTCATAAACAGCCGCGGCGACAGGAACTAGGTCACTGCGGGCAGATCGTTGCTGATCTCCTGCTCGAAGTTCACGCCAGTCACCTCATCGACCACCCGCACCCATACAGTGCTTCCGTTTGGCGCTGCCGCGATGAACAAAGTCACCACGCCACCAGTCGCGATGGCAAAGCTCGCTCCCATGTCGGTCAGCGTCGGCGCGCCTGTGCCGTCATTCGCGACCAGCTGCCAGCGGGTGTGGGTGCCGCGCTGGAAGCCTTGCCGATGCAGTTGATGACCGTGGCGAGAGTCAGCGTAGTGGCCAGAGCGGCGATGGAGCCGTAAAGGCCAAAGAAGCCCATGCCAGTTGCCTGAAGCGTCGTCAGCGAGATGCGTGTGACGAAAGTCCAGCAGCCAAGCCCGGCCGCATTGCCGCGCCAGCAAGCCCAGCCAGCGGAGCGCTGGTCGGCAACCGAATCCACCACCGCCGCCGAAGTCATGCGCCAACGGCGCATGCTGGCGGCCGGGTTTGTCGCGGCGAGCGTTGGGGTCGAGACGGTGCCGACCGAGGTAATGGGCAGGCCTTCGGTGGTTATCGTGAAGGTGACGGAGGGCGACCAGTTCGCTATCCGGTTGACGCCGAAGTACGGTTGCAGCGGAAAATCCCGACCGGAGGGACGCATCACGTCGATCCATGGGGCCCCCGCCCGGTTGCGGGCATAGACCGCAATCTTGCCAGACGGCGGTGGCGACGGCGCAGCAGCGAGCCGCGGCAGGATCGTCGGCTGCGGCAGTTCCACCTGGCCGCTGGTGCGGTCGATCCTGATGGCATCGAAGAAGGCCGAGCCATCCGGGCTGACCTTGAAGCTGAAGTCATCGTAGCCGAGCAGCCCGATCAGCGCCCGGACAGAAAACCCAGTCTTGAAGGCGAAGGCCGAATCATTCCCAGCCGTCGCCCTGTTGACCCGCACCGGCACGGTGATTTTCGCCAAGGGATTGGCCGAACATCATGATTTCCGCGGACTGAAAGCGTTCGGGCACATCGAGAGCCGCCACGAGACGGGTGGCATCGTGCAAACCGAAACCCGCCATTTCCCGCTGTCATAGTCGCCTGCACCCGACGTCTTCATGGTCACCCTGCGCGTCCATAGGGCGATCGAAAACGCCCTGCACTGGCAGCGTGATGTTTCGTTCCGCGAAGATGCCGCCCGCTACCGAATGGATCACGGCCCTGCCAACATCGCCATCCAGCGCCGCCGCGCCCCCGACCTCGCCAGAAGGGAGCCCTTCAGAGGTTAGCTCTTGATCAAACAGAAGCGGGCGGGCTGGAGCGATGCATTTCTTCTCAGCCTTCTCAAACAGTTAGCCGGCCCTTGGGTAAAAGGCGATTACCCTGGAACAATGTCCGCTTCTTGGAGGCCCCGATGGGGGCTTGGAAAAACAAAACATGTTGTCATATGGTCGGCGGGCTTGACCGAAGTGTAAGATCAGTTAAACTTTATCTAAAGCGGGTCGCCACATGGAAAAAGTTAGATACATGTGCTTAGAACTGGAAACTGCCTAATGGACGAAGGAAGTGTCCCAGCCGGACGCCAATTTAGCGGGCGAACAGAGATTATTGGAGATATAGTTGGCGATAACATCTTCATTCCAGAGGGTCATAAAATTGTTGGTAATATCTACGCGCGTGGATCACTTGTTATTGGCGGCGAGGTAAACGGAAACATAGTTTGCGGTGGGAACCTCACTGCAAAATCTACTGCTATTATTATAGGATCTGTCTTTCACAAAAGTATCGCGTTACAATCCGGAATGCATTTAAAAGGCGCTGTAAAGAGAGATCCTGATTTTGAAAAGTTAACACCCAACGGGTACTTAAAGGAACTAAAAAATCTCGAGGATGGCAAAGTGGTTGTCATCACAAAGAAATTAGGTGATGAAACCATTTCCAATCGTGTTGTGGTACCGATTGCACCATACCCTCAAACATCCCCAACAGGCATCTCTACTGAAGAGATTATTGTAAAAGCTGCGCGCGAGATGAATGTGATTAGTAAGGTTAGCTTCCCAGAGGCCGAGTTGAATTATAAGGGCGAAGTGACGGTTTCCGGCGAGGTGGTCGGGCGTCTCGAGGGGTTCCGGTTCCGTCAGGATACGTCCTCGTCGCCCGACCATGCGCGCAAGTTGCGTCAAACCGCCGAGGCGGTGCTGAAGCCCGCATTTCATCTGCGCGCGGATCGGGTTTACAACGCGCCCGACACAGAGTTCGACTTTACCGCGCAAGGCAGGCTGATGTGGGGCACCACGGCAGTCGGGAAGCTGGTAAAAGGCGGCGGGGTCAGCTGCCCGAGGGTCGACGTGTTCGTGGATGAAGAGGCTGGCTCGGACGTCGCAGACAAGGTGCGCCGCCGGTTGCAGCATTTCATCGACCGAAAGGTAGAGCACAACTTCGAACCGCTGCTGGCGATACTCCGGGACAAGACGATGGGCCGTCTGGCGCGTGGATTTGCCTTCCGCTTAGTCGAGGGGTTGGGTGTGTTGCCCCGAGATGCAGTGAGCAACGACGTCAAAGATCTGGACCATGACGCGCAGGCCGCTTTGCGCAACCATGGCGTGCACTTCGGTCAGTTCAACATCTTTATGCAACCTTTACTCAAACCTGCGCCGACCCAACTGCGGCTAGTGCTATGGTCGCTGTTCTACGGGCTGCAAGAATTTCCCGAAAGCCCGTCGCCTGGTCTGGTTACGATACCGAACCTGCCCGATGAGCCGAAGATCTATTACACTTTGGCTGGGTATCATCCGGCTGGGGCACAGGCGATACGCATCGACATTTTGGAACGGTTGGCCGATCTGCTGGGGTCCAAGAATAGGAAGACTAAGTTTGCGGTCAGCCCCGAAATGCTGTCGATCACGGGCATGACGCTGGAACAGTTTAAAAGACTGATGGTGGACTTGGGGTATGTCGATTTACTAGACCTTGACAACCCATTTCTGTTTTCAGCGGAGCGGCCAAAGGAGGGCGATGGAAATGGACTGTCAGCAAGCGACCAACTTTCTGACGGAAAGAAACCTTTAGGCCTTGGGGGTGCACCTCGTTCCGGACAGGTGAAGCAAAGCTTCAGCCATGGGCGCACGAAATCTGTGCTTGTGGAAACGAAGCGCAAACGCATCGTCCTCCCAGCAAAGCCTGATGCGGCGGGCGCTACCGCTGCTGCGGGTGGAAATTCTCATCTGGACGATCCGTCTAAGCGGCCCGCAGGCATTTCGGACAAAGAGCTTGAACGTCGTCTGGTTGCATTGCGCGCCGCAAAATCGCGCGAAGCCGACGAAGAAGCAGCCCGCCAATCCGAAGAAGCCGCCCTCGGCGAAACGCAAGCCAAGAAGGGCGATGGGCGCAGCGCGGAGAAAGCCTTCAATGCTGAGAATGTGGACGATTCACGCGCAGATAAAGAGCCGACTAATCACATCTGGCCCCAACCAAGTAAACACGCCGGGCACTTGGACGATCAAAAAACGCAAGGGCCTCCACCTTCCTCGAACACCAATAAACTAAGACGTCATGCATTGCTTATTGGCATCAGCGAATATGATGATCTGGACGAATTGGGGTATGCCAGAAAAGATGCTGAAGATATAGCGTTGGCTCTTGTTAAGTATTGCGGCTTCAAGGACCTCGACGTTGAACTTATGACATGCAATACACCAAAGAGATCGCGCGCACAAAAACAATATATTAAGCAATCACTGTTTGAGATCGAAGAGGCAAAAGGAGCCGATCTTTTCGTTTTCGGCTTTTGGGGGCATGGAATTGCTCAAAATCACGGCGAACTTCACTTGACTACTAAGGATACCAACAAAAAGGATATCGTTGGAACATCTATTTCTTTGGATTTTATTGTAGAGTGCGTCAAAGGTCTGCAGGCAAAAAATACTTTGATTCTACTAGATTGCTGTCAAAGTCAGCCATGGGTGCTGGGGCGGGATGCCCAAACCGGACTAAACCAAGATGCAGTTGATTCTATTCGAAAGGCAGCAGACAGACTTGTATCTTTCGACGATGGGCCCGAGGACTTGTTCGAATATAGAGCGAGTGCCATCTTCTCTGCTTGCCAATTAGGTGAGCGTGCTTACGAGTCAAAAAACATACAAAATGGATATTTTACCCATTATTTCTTGGAGGCTCTTTCTCATGGGTACACAAGAGTTACAGATATTTCACAATATGTTTCGCGATCCACCCATAGAGCAGTGAAGAAAGAAGTGGGAAGTATTCAACGCCCTTGGCTTGAGCTAAAAGGAAACAGTGATATCGAACTGTCGGCCAACTCAAGAAGCCATTTTGATTGAATGCGGTTGAGCCGTTTTAAGGCATATTTAAGGCACCTCGCTTTTTGACTTTTTACGCTGCCAAGGATCTGCAAGTTCCGCCTGAGGCGCGCAGTGGTGCGTCAGTTGACGGGTTATTGTGACAGGGCTGACTATGCTCAGCAGATTTCGGGGCATTATTTGATTGTGCGCAGGGCGATTTGCGTCTGTGGTCGACCGTTCTTCAGGCTAGTGTTCTGAGTCTGACACTTCTTACCTGTTTCCGCGAATTTCGTCGAGTTTGTCCAGCGCGCGGCGTTCTCGGGTGAGGATGTCCTCGGCGGTTTTGGGCCATTTGAAGCGTTTGGGCTTCTTGTTGTGCTGCGCCAGATAGTCGAAGATCGCAGCCTTCAGATCATCGACGCATGAATAGCTGCTGCGCCGGATGCGCCTCGATGTGATTTCGGCGAAGAAGCGTTCGACTAGGTTCAGCCATGAGGCGCTGGTGGGCGTGAAGTGCAGCTTGAAGCGTGGGTGCTTGTCCAGCCATGCTGTCACCTCGGGCGTCTTGTGGGTGGCGTAGTTGTCGAGCACCAGATGCACGTGACGACGCGCGGGCACGGGCTTGTCGACCTGCCGCAGAAATTTCAGGAACTCCTTGGCGCCCCTCTCGTGGTTTGCAGGCAAACCACGAGAGGGGCAATGGATGGCGGGGCATGCAATCGCCGATGACCTTACCCGATTTCACATCCAGCGCGGCGAACAGCGTGGTCGTGCCATGGCGCTTGTAGTCATGCGTCATGGTGGCGGCGCGCCCCTTCTTCAGCGGCAGCCCGGGCTGGGTCCGGTCGAGGGCCTGGATTTGCGACTTCTCATCAACACACAGAACCACAGGCCGATCCGGTGGATCAAGGTAGGCTCAGGACTCATAACCAGAATATGATGGTTGCTGCGAGGGCGATGGCGGAGAGGAACACTTTGGGGCATCGATCATATCGGGTTGCGACGCGCCGCCAATCCTTCAGCCGGCCAAACATCCTCTCAATCCGGTTGCGCCCTCTGTAACGCCTTTTGTGGTATCTCACGGTCTTTTTTGCGCGACTTGCGCCCTAGAATGCAGGGCCTCGTTCCCCTGTCTACTAAAGCTTCTCGGAACCAATCGGCATCATAACCCCGGTCAGCGAGTAACCATTCAGCATCTGGCAAGCTACTCAGTAAAGCCGCTGCACCAGTGTAGTCGCTGACTTGACCGGCGGTTAGGAAGAAACGGATCGGGCGACCGTTCGTGTCGGTAACAGCATGCAACTTTGTATTCATACCACCTTTGGTCTGCCCGATCAGACGTCCACGCCCCCCTTTTTCAGCCCCAGACTTGATGCTGTACGGTGCGCTTTGAGGTAGGTTGCATCAATCGAGATTGTCTCGTTATCGGGTGCCGCAGAAGCCAACCCCGTCATGATCCGCGCGAAGACACCCCTATCGCTCCAACGCTTCCAGCGGTTGTACAACGTCTTCGGTGGCCCATACTCAGCAGGCGCATCACGCCAGCGTAACCCATTGCGGTTGATGAAGATAATACCACTCAGAACGCGCAAATCATCGACGCGGGGCTTACCTCGGCTCTTCGGAAAATACGGCCGGAGCCGTGCCATCTGTGCCTCTGTCAGCCAGTAAAGGTTACTCATCATGCCCCCAATCGTTTGGGGTCATGAATCACGCACAGCAATCAAGCTCAAGGTAGTTAATGGGTCCTGACCCTAATGCGCTGCTGTTCTTCGTTCGGGTTCATGCCGCAAGAATATCAGATTTCGGCTATTTGCGCCATGCATTCGAGCGTGCTCTGGTTATCCGCGCCGTCGACAGGCTCGCGCCTGATCCCGCAGGACCGCGTAGTCGGCGAGCCAGCCGACGATCAGCGCGCCCTCCGGCAGGGCCTCGACCTCTTCTGCCACGCGCGTCTGCTCCGGTCGGCTGTAATCCACCACCGGCGGGCATGCCCACACGCCGCCCGTTTCAAAACCCACCGTCGCGCAACCGGTCAACCAGCTCGTCGCGATTACGAGGACGGCGAGCCGCCGCTTCCAGCATTCGGCGTTGCACATCATTGGCTTTCTCCGTGGTTGTGAGACGTTCCGCGAGCCGCCCAACGCGCTCTCCGGCGCGGCGGATCGACAGCAGGAACAGCAGGATGGCAAGGGCGACAGCGCTGTGGCGCAGCGCGGCCCGCGCCAATGGACTGGCGATAATCCCACCGAACAACGCCCCGATCATCGCTGCCCTCGCTTCCAGTCATCGAGCCGCGCATAGATCGCGACAGCAATCCCCACGAGGGCCACGGCGATGAACACCCAGCGAAGCGTGTTGAGATATGGCACCAGAGGCAGGATCGCCCCTTGGGTCTCGGCCAGGATGTCCTGCGCCACCTCGACGGCCGCGGCACCCAGTGTTGCCACACCAGCTGCCCCGCCACCTTGCATGGTCCGGCTCTGGGCCAAAACCTCGCGCGCCAGCGGCGCTTCCTCGGCAAAGGCGGTCGCCCTGACCGGGAACCGCTGGCCCCATTCGCGCGCAGGGCCGAGATCAACATGGATGAACCCCGAGCGCGGATAGAACCCAAACCCGAGGAAGCCCACGGCCCGCGCCGCCGCCTCGAACGCAACGGGATCGTGGTTCGACATGGCGATATCGAACGCCGCACCATCCATGTGCTTTGACTGCGGGGACCCATCGACAGCGCGGTTGTGCTCCGGACTGCGATAGGCCGAGCGCAAGATAAGCGGCTTGCCGAGCCGGTTGCGCAAGGCCTGCAGCTTGTCCAGCGCGGGCGCGTTGATCAGCAGCTTGTCAGTGCCTCGGCAGGCGATCTCGGCGGGCGAGAAGTTCGGCCAACGCCAGACACTTTCCGGCACGTCGCGGAAATGACGGAAGATTCGGGTGGGGTCAGTCATGACGGTCTCCTGAACTGTGGATGAGAGGATGCAACTGAGCCCGCCGCCGGGATGGCGACGGATCGGATGGCTGGGGTAATGACAGGGTGCGGATGCGCGCTGGGCAGCGGACGCGTGACGTTAGCCGCCTGAACCAAAGACCTTGAGCTTCACGGCAATCCCAGCCAGCAGCCCCAGGATGACGCCGGTGGTGATCATGCGAACAGCGGTCTGCACGGCGGTGCGGCGCACGAAGCGGATCGAGGCCAGCAGGCTGCGCAGATCGCGAATGTCGAACGCAGCCTCCTGGCCGTCGAGGCCGACATCGGCCAACGCGCGCTTTGCCCCTTCCTCGGCGGCGCGGGCCATCAGCGCCTCGAACTCGGCATCGGGCATGCGGACATGGCCCTGTCCGGAGCGGTGCGGGCTCATGCGGACAGGATCCCGACTTCCGTGGGCAGGGTCAGATTGCTCCACGGGCTGGCATCGACCGGATTGAGCGCCCAGCTCGCATAGACCGGGGTGGGTGCAAGCGTCGGCACGGTCACGGGCGATGCGTCATGGGTCACGCCACCGATGCGCAGGAAGCCTGCCGTGGCATCGGGGCCGTCTGTGCCGGCCTGTGCGACCTGCTTCAGATGCACCCCCGCGATGGCCGAGACTGCCGCCGGACCTGAGGGACCGGTGAGCGAGAACGACATGCGCTGGCCCACAGCGGTGCTCGCCACCCGCGTGGCAATGTTGCCATCCCGCAGCGCATCGATGCTGCCTGTCATCTGGTTGAAGCTGGCGATGGCGTTCGGGGTGCGGCGCACGAACCGCCGCCCGATGGTCGAGATCCCGTCGAGGGCGGCGATATGGGCATAATACGAGGTGCGGTTGGA
>Ga0105053_10006435_pt1 | contig 16185 bp, 15 predicted proteins | sample BON01_FD_78093 | JGI IMG/M metagenome (GOLD analysis project Ga0105053, IMG submission 78093) | Freshwater microbial communities from Lake Bonney liftoff mats and glacier meltwater in Antarctica - BON-01 | ecosystem: Environmental > Aquatic > Freshwater > Ice > Glacier meltwater | place: Lake...
ATGTCTCGTCGTCGGCAAAGCTCTTCTCGCGAGCGATCTTGTAGATCAGCAAACCGAAGAGGCACTTGGCTAGAACGTCGGCAATCGAGTAACCGACGTTGCGCCAAACGAACGAGTCCGCACCGTCGATTCCCAGCTGTGGCAACAGGAATGCGATTGGGTAGACACCCCATGTTGCAAGCAGCAGCAAACGCAGTCCGTTGAGGTCCTTTCGGACTTGCTCTGGTTGCGTCGACATGGACTTGCCCAATTCCACCCAAAGTACGTACAGGATGTATGCAAATGGAATTGACGACAGCGCGCCCCAAATACCACGGGTCATGTTGTCGGTGGAGATCTCGCCCGGGTAACCCAGAGCGATCATGAAGAATGCTGCGGGGATCAGCTTCATCATCAAGCTGCGACGCACCATACGAGAGAGCGCCAGTACCGCGATTACTTCGAACAGAAGAAGCGGAACGGTAAGCAACCAGTCAATGTAACGGTAGCCCTCGTTGAACCCGGCACCGTTGACGAGTACATAGGTTTGCTCAACTCCAGCCACCGATGCGTCACCAGCGCCTGTGGCTACGTAAGCATCTGTAAAGGAATCGAAGATCCTCCAGTAGTGGTAGGCCGCGATCAAACAGACCATTGCGGAAACTGCAAGCGCCTGCCGGTAACGAGGCAGTACGCGAGGCATGACCACTAACAAAAAGATAAAAGTAGCTAGCATTGAAGCAAGTGCAAACGAAATACTGTTATACACGGTCGAGTATTGGCCGAACGAGAGTTCGAGAACTCCAGGCACAGGATCCTCCTTCAAATGGCTGACGCGGTGTCAGACCTTGTAACGAGCAACATACATGAATGATCAGTACTTGATCGGTACAAATTGTTCTCTTTTTTTGCTAAATCGCACGCTGAATGCCCAAATTAGTCCGATATATCCGAATATTCGTCTTTAGGGCCTTTTACTCGCCGCGTTAATCGCGATAGACGTCTGCTGTGACCGTGAGTTAAGGGCTGGTAATTCCGGGCGCATCCCACAGCGCGAACCAGCGGGTGGTGTCTAACTCAACGGGGAGCTCCCCAACTAATTTATCCCGGATCTGAAGTTCCAAGATATTGTTGCGAGATTTATCGGGTGTATTCGGTTTCGGAACAAAGGGGTAAAAACTTCCGCGCTTGTACAGGTAGACGAGGGCCCCCGTATTTCCGTCTTTGTCCGCAAACGGAAATAGTGAACAGAGCAATTGCGGACCGAAGCCAGCTTGAACGAGCGATGTATTGACCGCGTGAATATCCGTCACGGCGGTTGAAAGATCGATTGGTTCGGTGTGGATCGTGAACCAGTCAAATCCAAATTCGTCTGCACTGGCCTCGACTTTGGGTCCGCCATCGGCATCGAGTAAATCACGAACCTCCGCCTCTAGGTCCGCAAACGCTTTACCTTCTGGTGCTCTAAAACAAACTGAACCTGACCCTGTTGGAATTAAGCCCAGGTCAACTTCGAGGGTGATTGCTGCAGACGGCAGGGCAAATAGCGCATCAAGATTGGGTCGTGCAGGCTCCTTACGCCCACGGAGTACGTCGAGAAAACCCACCGCTTAGCGCTCACCGAGTTGGGCCGAAATTTTGGCGAGTTGTTCAAGCCGTTTTTCCAACGATGGGTGGGTTGCAAAGATTGCTTCCATTCCCATTCCCTTCCCGCCTTTAAACGCGGGTGCAAACGCAATAGCGCTGACCGGTTCCATTGACCTGAGGTCCTTGTCGGGTATTGCGTTCATACCGCCACTGATTTTGACAAGGGCACTGGCTAGCGCACTGGGCTTGCCCGTGAGCAGCGCCGCTCCCCTGTCCGCACCCAGTTCGCGGTAGCGTGAAAGCGCGCGAATGAGTAAAAACGAAACAAAGTACACAATGGCACTGACTGCCATAACCGCCATGAACACAACTGCGGTGTTTTGATCTCGGCGATCACGCACCATTGATCCCCACATGGCACTACGAGTGATGAACCCCGCCAAGATGGACGTGAACGAAGCGATCGTCATGACGGTGACATCGCGGTGGGCAACATGGGATAGCTCGTGGGCGATGACCGCTTCTAGCTCTTCTTCGTTGAGCTGCTTTAGTAGTCCAGTGGTGACAACAACCACACTGCGATTGGGGCTGCGGCCCGTAGCAAACGCATTCGGGACCGGACTGTCCGAGATTCCCACCCGTGGCTTCTTCATGTCGGCCAAGGCACAAATTCGGTCAACAATGGCATGCACGGACGGTGCCTGCTCCGGCGTTACCTCTTTCGCACGCATGGCTTTCATCGAGAGCGTGTCCGAAAACCACCACTGGCCAAAAAGGAATGCACCAGAGAGGACTAAAACAAAAATAGCATTAATGCCGACTGCAACAAGAACACCCGCCAGGATTACATAGAGAAAACCCAAACCAAACAGGGTCCCAAACATGCGGACACCCAGCCCCGAGTCTTTTTCATATCTTGAACGCGACACGTGATTTGTATCCTTATCTTTAGTCTTCGATTGCTTTCTTTTCGGCTGAACCCAATTCGTTTTTCAATGACGCAAGTTGCGCTTCAACTTCAGAGTCACTCGCCATACGCTCGAGTTCAATGGTGAGACTGTCTTTACCCATTCCCGTGGAGTCTTCCAGTGCTCCCGATGCCATCAGTTCATCCATTGCGCCAGCCCGAGCCTGCATTTCAGCGGTTTTGTCCTCCGCGCGTTGAACGGCGAGTCCAACGTCACCCAGTTCTGATGAGATTCCAGTGAATGCTTCAGCAATTTTCGTTTGAGCTTCGGCAGCAGAATACGTTGCCTTGATTGTTTCCTTGCGGGTGCGAAAAGCCTCAACTTTTGCTTGCAGTTGCTGCGATGCGATAACGAGTTTTTCTTCTTGCTCCTGCAAGCCGGTTAACTGACTTTGCAAATCGGCAATCTGGGTGTGCAATCCACTACGACGAACAAGAGCCTCTCGAGCCAGATCTTCACGGTTACCCGCCAGGGCGGCACGCGCCTGCTCTTCTAACTTAACTTCCTGCTTAACCAGCCCCTGTACCTGCAACTCGATGCGCTTGCGACTCGTGGCAACGTCAGCAACACCCCGACGAACCTTTTGCAGTAGCTCGAGTTGCTTTTCGTACGAATAATCGAGAACCTCTCGGGGATCCTCCGCCTTATTCAGTGCCTTATTCGCTTTGGATGCGAAAACCAGTTTGAAGCGTGACCATAAGCCCATAAGAAATCCCTTCGCTGCCGGAAATCGATTTCGTTCGAATGCCGTGACCCTAGGGTAAACGACAGTTCGCAGTCGGCGCGGTAGCGCATGGGGCTACGCTGCCCCCATCATGTTTGGAATGCCTAAGAAGTCAGCTGAAGTTCCCCCCGCAACCTCTGCGGAAGCCGCCTCGATTCACGGCGGGAAAGGTCGCCCCACACCTTCGCGCAAGGAGGCAGAGGCGGCTCGAAAGACCTCAATTCGGGCAAAGCGGGGTACGAAGGCGGGCAAAAAGGCCTCCCGAGAAGCCGATCGCGCTGACCGTGCCAGGCGACGGGAGGGCATGCTCGCCGGTGACCCGCGGTTCTTGCCAGTGCGTGATCAGGGTCCGGTTCGAGCCCTCGTACGCGACTTCGTCGACGGGCGCTACACGATCGCTGAGTACTTCATTTTTATGGCCGTTGTTGTTCTTTTACTGGGCTTTATTAACAATCCGTCGGTTCAGCAATTCGTATCAATTGGCTTTTTCCTGATGGCAACGTTAATCGTGGTTGACACGACAATTTTGATTATTCAATTAAATGTTCGCACCAAGAAGGCGTTCCCGGAGAAATCGGACCGGCGAGGTGTCACGCTTTACGCCCTGATGCGCACGTTGCAGTACCGCCGACTGCGCATGCCAAAGCCGCGCGTTCAACGCGGACGAAGGAAGGTAAAGTAAATCGATGGAGTTTCGTCGCTTAGGCCGTAGCGGGCTAAAAATCAGTGAGATCACCTACGGCAACTGGATCACCCACGGCTCGCAGGTCACCGACGACCTCGCCCTTGCCACCATGCAAGCCGCGCTTGAAGCCGGGATCACAAGTTTTGACACTGCGGATGTCTACGCGGGCACCAAAGCTGAAGAAGTTATGGGCAAGGCCCTCAAAGGTCAGCGCCGGGAAAGCCTCGAAATCTTCACCAAGGTGTATTGGCCCACAGGCCCCGGCGTCAACGACCGCGGACTCTCGCGCAAACACATCATGGAGTCCTGCGAGAGCTCATTGCGTCGGTTACAAACGGACTATGTTGATATGTACCAGGCGCATAGATACGACTATGAAACTCCGCTGGAGGAGACCCTTCGGGCATTTGATGACCTCGTTCGCCAAGGAAAAGTTCTCTACGTTGGTGTGAGTGAATGGACGGCCACGCAAATCCGTGATGCCGTGCGAATCGCCAATGACATGGGTTTTGATCGCATTGTGAGCAACCAACCGCAGTACAACATGCTGTGGCGGGTGATTGAGGCCGACGTCGTGCCCACCAGCGAGGAACTGGGAATTGGGCAGATTGTGTGGTCGCCCGTTGCCCAAGGTGTCCTTACCGGTAAGTACAAGTGCGGCGCTGCTGCACCAGAGGGAAGTCGCGCAACCGATAGCTCAGGTGGCGCCGATTTCGTGAACCGCTGGTTGCGAGATGAAGTGCTCGAAGCCGTTGAAAAACTTGAACCCATTGCAAAAGACATGAATCTGACCATGTCGCAGTTGGCAATCGCCTGGGTCCTGAGCAATCCCAACGTGTCCGCAGCAATCGTTGGGGCTTCCCGACCTGAGCAAATCACTGAAAATGCTAAGGCCGCCGGCGTAACATTGCCCGAAGACGTTCTCAGCGCAATCGACTACGCGCTGGGTGACCTCGTGCAAACCGATCCAGCACTAACCGTTTCACCAGAAATTAGACCGTAAATTTCAATCGCCAGATGTGAGGAGATCGAATGTCTTGGAGCTTGCAGTACTTTGATAATAACGGAGAAATGATTGACACTCCGCAGGAACCATGTGTCACGTCAGTCTTTCCCAGTCAAAATGACGCTGAAGCATTTGTCTCTGATACCTGGCCTGAGTTGCGCGCGGCTGGAATAAGCGCGATCACTCTTCTTGACGGGGATCGCGTCGTTTATGGACCCATGAGTTTGGACCCTGCCTAGGATCTTGCGCCGAGTTTCACGAGCGATTTCCGCGTCCATGTTGACATGGGGGGTGGAACGTGGTGCGATACGGGCACAACAAAAGATTGTCGTGATTGATTCTAGGGAAAGTCCGGTGAAAATCCGGCGCTGTCCCGCAACCGTAAGACAGATGCAGATCTGTTAAGTCGGAATGCCTAGCAATTGCGAGCGGTCATCCGTCGAGGTAACGGGACGAGCGCTCAAGTGAAAACTTGATCGCCCCTTGCACATTGTGCATGGGGTTTTTGATTGAGCATTTGCATGGGCCATGTTCCAGTGACTACTCACTGAAAGGGCACCATGAAAAAAATGCACAAATTAGTTATGTCTGCAACGTTAAGCATTGCCGTCGTGGCGAGTCTGGGGATTTCCCCGGCAACCGCCGCTGGACCAGATGCTGGTCTTTATGGCACGAGCGATCCCACCTACACCGGGGTTGACAATCAGGCATTGGCCATTCTGGGTTTGAACTCCGTCGGGGTCGTAGCCGACTCCGCTGCGGTTAAGTGGTTGGTTTCCCAGCAATGTCTTGATGGCAGTTTTCAGGCTTATCGAGTCAGTATTCGCACCCCTTGCGGGCCCTCGGATCCGGTGAATTTCACCGGCCCCAATACCAACTCAACCGCGCTCGCAGCACTTGCTCTGAGTTCCTCCGGCAAGGAAGCCCAAGCCCAGCGCGCCGTGAAATGGCTGGCTAAAGCAGGCGCAGTGGCGCCTAACGGCAAAACTGGTATCCCCTTTTTCCCGGGTGCCGGCGCCTTGCCAGATACGAACTCCTCCGGATTGGCTTATGCGGCAATGTCTGGTTTAGGGGCAAAGTCCGCCGTCGTTGGCAAAGTACGCTCCTACTTGCTCAGTGCTATTACGACGTGTGCTCAAACTGGTGGGGCAAAATTCCAGATCGGTGACACGGGTGTAAACAATTCGGCTTCAGCACAGGCGCTCTTTGGTCTTGCTGCCCTGACTCCCGCCGAGCCGGCCAACACTTTGGGCGCAAACCCTAAGTGCGAAGGGAATAAAATCAACAACGTAGCCAGTTACTTGAGCGGCCAACTCAAGTCCGGCGTCCTTTCCTCGTTCCCTTACGACGGTAATGATTTTGGTAACACCGCCGCAACCGTTGTCTCTTTTAACACCATGAAGATTGGTAAAAATTCAGTCGGCAAAGCGATTGCCTCGCTGAAAATGAACGCAAAGTTATGGGCACTCAAAGACGAGAAAGTAAATGCCGGGGCTCTGGGGTGGCTCCTTATGGCTGCACAAGCGACGGATTCAAATCCAAAGAAATTCGGTGGGATGAATCTTGTGTCGACGTTAACCGCGAGCATGAAAAAGTAATTCGATCATGACAATCGCATCTCGGACACTGATTCGGAACCTGGGTTTTGTCCTCGCGGCAATTCTTATCTTTTCCGTTTCGGTGTCCGGGAATGCGAGTGCGGCCACATATCGTTACTGGAATTTTTGGACCCAGAACGCAACCTCATGGTCCTTCTCCCCGGTAGGTCCCGCGAGCACCAACCCAGCCGAAGGCAGTGCCCAGGCTTGGCGCTTTGATGCATCGAGTCCGTCCGTGCCCGGAGTCGCTCCGGCAGACTCACCAAAAGCAGTCTTTGAACGCGCCTGTGCCGACGTCATGCCAATCGTTGGCACCAAGCGCGTTGCAATCGTCATCGATTCCGGGGATCCAGCCCTGGCCCCGGACGGGGAAACCCCCTCCGCGCCGGTTGCCTACTGCGCGGTGGGCAAGGTGGATACAAATGGTTACGACCTGTTAAAAACAATTGTGGAATTGCGAACCGACAACGGTCTTATTTGTGGAATCTCCGGCTACCCAGCCAATGAATGTGCAGCGCCGGTGTCGGATTACCTCGCATCAGAGTCTGCGCAACCGATCACAGATGCTGTGGTTATCCAAGATTTAGAGGCCACTACACCTCCTTCAGAGACTTCTTCACTAGCGCCAATTGGTACAGCAGTGGTCGTTGGCTTGATTGCCGTTGCTGGTTTCTATTTTTGGCGACGGAGAAAAGCGTGAGCCCGCGCTGGTTACACCCGGGCGGATGGTGGCTGTGGTCCCTGTGCTTGGCAGCAGCAGCATCACTGACGACTAATCCGCTTTTGCTCACGTTGCTGATATGTGCGGCAGTTATCGTGGTCGCGGCCCGTAAACCCAATGCTCCCTGGGGTAAATCGTTTGAATTCTTTCTTTTTCTGGGCGCAATGATTGTCACGATTCGCGTCTTGTTTCAACTGGTGTTTGGTGCAGGCCTCGGCACGACGGTGTTGTTCGATCTGCCAGGGGTTTCATTTCCGGACTGGATGAGCGGATTGCAACTCGGGGGTTCGGTGACACGTGAAGCACTCCTTGGAGCATTTTATGACGGGCTTCGACTCGCCACGATCGCAATTGTGATTGGCGCCGCCAACTCACTCGCATCGCCGACCCGGCTACTCAAGGCTGTTCCTACTGCCCTTTACGAACTAGGTGTCAGCATTGTGGTCGCGCTGACTTTTATTCCGCAACTGATCACCGACGCAGGGCGAATTCGAGAAATGCGCAAGCTGCGCGGCAGGAACACAAAAGGGTTGAGGGGTTTTGCATCCCTTGGAATTCCCGTGCTCGCTGGCGCCTTGGATCGTTCGATTATCCTGGCCGAATCCATGGACTCGCGCGGATACGGCCGTCATCAAAAGGAGTCCGCGGTAGGCCGTCGAGTCTCAATTGGACTTGTGCTGGCTTCACTCTCACTCGCCCTTGTTGGGACATACTCCCTTCTCACGGCCGGCATGAATACGAACTTGGCACTTCTCATCTTGGGGGTTGGTTTGCTGCTCGGTGGTGTGACGCTGTGGCGGGCTGGCCGTACTCGAATCCGCACCGTTTACCGTCCTGACACGTGGGCAATCCCCGAATGGTTGGTCAGTGCAGCGGGTGTTTCTGGACTAGGGATTTTTTTTATCGCCCGCGCAACGGCAGACCAAACTGTGGTGCTCACCCCGGAATTAAATAGTTGGCCGGTGCTGCCCCTGTGGGGCCTATGTGCTTTCGTGATCGCCTGCACACCCGCAATTACGTCTCCCCGACCACCAGATTTTGACACCAACGCCGATCTTGAACTGATATCGGAAGTCCGCACGTGATTCGTTTTGAGCACGTCACTTTCCGTTACTCGGAAGAAACCCAGCCGGTATTGCGTGATCTCAATTTAGAGATCCCCTCCGGCGAACTCGCACTTCTCCTTGGCGCAACGGGCAGCGGCAAAACAACATTTCTTCGGGCAATTAACGGATTAGTTCCCCATTTCACCGGTGGGCATTTAACCGGGACGGTCAGCGTCAATGGGCGCTCGACCCAGGTAAATCAGCCACGTGAACTCGCTGACCTGGTTGGCTTTGTGGCCCAGGACCCGGCATCCGGATTCGTGAGCGACCTTGTTGAAGACGAACTCGCTTATTCAATGGAATGTTTGGGAATAGATCCACCGGTGATGCGGCGTCGGGTTGAAGAGATTTTGGATTTGCTGGGACTCACCGAACTGCGCGCTCGCCCATTGCACACTTTGAGTGGCGGTCAACAACAGCGCGTTGCGATCGGTTCAGTTTTGACGGCGCAACCAGAAGTACTCGTGCTTGACGAACCCACATCCGCTTTAGACCCCGGTGCGGCCGAGGAAGTGCTCGCTGCATTACACCGACTCGTCCATGATTTAGGGATCACTGTCGTCCTCGCTGAGCATCGACTTGAGCGAGTCATGCAGTACTGCGATTCGATCCTGCTTCTGGAAGACGGATCAATTCGCTCGGGTTTGCCAAGTGAACTCATGCAGACATCCTCGATCGCTCCACCGGTCATTCACCTCGGCCGTTTAGCTGGTTGGGATCCTCTCCCCATCAGCATTCGCGACGCTCGTAGGGCAGCACCGCCACTACGAGCTCTACTCGCCCATCATTCACCGACCATTCATGCGGTGCCAGGGCATAGCCCGCGAATTGCTGAAATAAGAAATGTGCATTGTTCATTCGGAAAAAAGATCGTTCTGCGCGGGGTCGACCTTGATCTTGATGCCGGCGAGATCACTGCGCTTATGGGCCGCAACGGTGCTGGTAAATCGACGTTACTTCGAACACTGGTGGGGCTGAAAAGCCAGGTCAAGGGTGTTATTCACATCAATGGAGTGGACCACCGAACAATTCCCGCAAGGGATCTACTTCGCTTCGTTGGCTTTGTCCCACAAGAACCCCAGGACCTTTTTGAGGCACTCAGTGTCGCTGCTGAGTGCAAATCCTCAGACACCGATGCCGGTTGCGCACCGGGAACTACTCGTGCATTACTTGCCTTGATGGCACCTGATGTTTCGGACAGCACTCACCCGCGCGACCTTTCAGAAGGACAACAGATGCTGCTCGCTCTGTGCTTGATCGTTGCAGCGAAACCACCATTGCTATTACTTGATGAACCAACCCGCGGGTTGGATTACCCAACGAAGAAGAAGCTGGGCGAAGTGCTGCGCGGGTTGGCACAGAGTGGACACAGTGTTTTATTGGCAACCCATGATGTTGAACTTGTTGCTGAACTTGCGACCCGGGTCGTGATCATGGGTGATGGTGAAATTGTGGCAAATGGTCCGACCCAATCGGTCATTACCGACTCGCCCATGTTCGCCCCTCAAGTGTCAAAAGTTCTGGCACCTGACCGTTGGATAACCGTTGAGCAAATTGCTCACGCGTTGAATCAAGAATTAGCCTGATGCGCGCGATTCCATTAGGTAAAACCTCCGCAATATCTATTGCCGCGATCAGCATTCTTGGGTTTATCAGTTTTCTGTGGCCATTTGTGGCACCTGCAGATTCATTATTAATTATGAACTCGAGTGAAACGCCGCTGCTCTTCGCCTTAATCATTCCGCTGCTGCTCCTCACCGTGGTCTCACAGATCAGTGACGGAGGACTTGACGCAAAAGCGGTTGCGCTTTTGGGCGCCCTTGCCGCCGTTATCTCAGTCTTGCGTCCACTCGGCGCGGGTCTGGGTGGAATTGAGCCGATCTGGGTTATTTTGATCTTGGCCGGCCGGGCACTGGGACCTGGGTTTGGATTCCTGCTTGGCTCGATATCACTTTTGACCTCGGCCCTATTTACCGGTGGCGTTGGGCCGTGGCTCCCGTTTCAAATGCTGGCCGCAGCGTGGGTGGGTCTTGGCGCTGGCCTTTTACCCAAAGCAACCGGTAGACGAGAGTTATTGATTCTCAGTTGCTATGCCGCGATTGCATGTGTTGCCTTCGGATTCGTGATGAACCTGTGGTTTTGGCCATTTTCAGTTAACCTGCCGGCCCAAATCGCGTTCACCCCAGGTGCGGCCGCGGGCGAGAACCTTCTCGCGTGGATCAGGTTCTGCTTCGCAACATCACTTGGTTTTGACCTACCTCGCGCAGCCCTCACGGTTATCTTGATTGCACTCATTGGTTCACCAATCTTGCAGCTGATGCGTCGGGCATCACGCAAAGCCGCATTTGATGCACCCACAGTTTTCGCGGAACCAGGACGCATATCCTGAGCACGTGAGCGAATCTGGAGCAGTCGGCAGCGTGCTCGATCGCATTGAATCCTTCATCCCGAACACAGATTTCACCCTCCCCACCCAAGCAACGGGCGCCCTAGAACGATTATGTTCCTGGTGGTTGGAGCGCGGGTCAGAACTTCGACCGCATCAGATTGAATTAACGTCTGGTGGATGTAAAGCCGGAGTGAGCCACGTTGATTCTGCGGTCAATGCCGGGGCCACTCTTCTTACTTTCACCAGCGACACTCTCGTTGAATCGGTCACTACCCGAGCCATTATTGGTTTGTTGACCCGCAAGGACGCCTGGCAGGTGACCCATCAAGGAACCGGATTACGTGATCAGCAGGTGATGGAACAGGTCGCTGCAACGGTTGACCTGATGCGAGCGCATCGGGAAAAGCGCGCCGAACCGCGTGAACTCGCCGACCTTGATTCAACCGGCAGCATTGATTTTCTCGTTGGCGCCTTCCTCTGCGCCAGCGCTAGGAAAACCCCCGTGATCTTGGGGTCGACCTGCGAACTGGCAGCGGCCTTGATTGCCCACCGATTGTCCATGAAAGCAAGTGCTTGGTGGTGCAATGGCGCTACCTCACCCGACCGCGCTGTCGGGCAAGCGGTTGAACGGATGGGGATCGAACCTGGGCTACCGCTGAACTTGAGCGATGATCATGGAGTTGGCGCCCGAATTAGTGTTGAGATTTTGACATCTTTTATCTAGGAACCGTGCTCACTTAGGGCTTGCCGAGATAAATGGCAAGGCAACATTTGCACACTCCAGTGCCTTGCCCCGTACGTCGATGAACATTGACTCGAGCTTTTCGTGTTCTGAGTCAACAAGGGCGAGTGCAATTCCCGCTTTCAACATGGGTGAAAAAGTACCGCTAGTGATTTCACCAATTTTATTTTTCAGTTCACTCTCGCGATAAACGTCCATGTGTGCACGGGGAATCCCTCTGCCAATGGCTTTGAGTGCGACTCGCTTCCGCGCTGCACCGCGTTCGCGAGTTGCCAGCAAAGTGGGCCTTCCCGCAAACTCTGGTTTATCCCAGCCAATCGCCCAAGAAATTTTGGCTTCAAGTGGTGAAATACTGGGACTTATGTCCTGCCCGTGCAAGGGATAACCCATTTCGGTGCGCAAAATGTCGCGCGCACCCAGGCCCGCCGGAACTCCATCGACCTCGGCGGCGGCGGCAAGCGTGCGATCCCACAATTGTTGTAGTACCCCAACGGGGGCAACAAGTTCGAATCCGACTTCACCGGTGTATCCGGTTCGGCAAATGATTACAGCGTCGCCGTCAACATCTGCCGGCAACCAGTTCATGTAATCGCAGTCAATTGGCAGACCCATGCGCCCAAGAACATTTGCTGAGAGCGGTCCTTGAATTGCAATTATTCCGTATTCATTGTGCAGGTTTTCAATTATGATCCCCGACGGAAGTAGTTCACTGAGCCGCTGAAAGACTTCCGCCGCATTGGCTGCGTTCGGAATGATGAAAACATTGTCTTCGGTGAATCGGTAAATGATGAAGTCGTCAATGACTCCGCCATGTTCATTGCACAGCATGGAGTACTGCGCTTGCCCATTACCAATTTTGGCCAGATCACTAGCCACAATCAAATTCAGTGCTGCAATAGTTCCCGGCCCGGTGATTCGGAGTTTGCCCATGTGGGACACATCAAAAATTCCAACGGAAGATCGAACCGCCGCATGCTCTGCAACCGCCCCCGAATATTCAATGGGCATTTCCCAACCGCCGAAATCCGCGCACTTAGCCCCCAATTCCTGGTGGCGTGAAAAAAGTGGGGTGTGCAAAAGGTCCGCGGATTGAGTTGCCATGTGCATCAGCCTAGACTTTGACCATGCCCACTGCAAAAAAGACAGCGACATCCTTTCCCGATTTCACGCTCACGGACACAAAACCAAAAGACATCATCGCCGATGCCCTGATTGTGAACACCACCCCAGGAAATGGAACGAGCGTTGAGCTTGTCGCCCATGGTTTCACTCCGGCCCAGGCGAAGCGCCTTGCCACGGAGATCAAGCATCTCGGCGGAACCGGCAAGAATGGTGAAGTCATTAAATTTGCATCGGGGGCAGGGATAAAGGCACCGGTCATTGTCGCGGTAGGCCTTGGTGACTTTCGCAAAAATTTTGACCTGGAACAATTTCGTCGTGCAATTGGCAATGGGGTCCGGGCACTTTCTGGGACCAAAAAAGTTGCTATTTCAGGTGGCCACTCGGCAGAGCACGTTGATGCAACGGTTATTGCTTGTGCACTCGCGGCTTACACATTTAATGAATACAAGTCTAAGCCGACGACTTCGGGCGTCGGTTCGTTTGTTGTTTCGATTGCAAGTGAAATCAATTCTGAGATGACGACAGCACTCACCCAAGCCCAGCACGTTGCCAGATCGATTTATCTGGCCCGCAATCTGATTAACACTCCCCCTAATCATCTGGCGCCTGCCGACTTGGCTTCGGCTGCAAAAAAAGCGCTCGCTTCTTTGCCCGTCACCGTCAAGATCTGGGATGAAAAAGCCCTCGCAGCAGACGGCTGTGGTGGCATCCTTGCCGTGGGGCTTGGATCCTCACGACCACCACGCCTGATCAAAATGACGTACGCCCCCCGGGGTGCGAAGGCCCACCTGTCCCTCATTGGCAAAGGCATCACCTTTGATACCGGCGGTATCTCGATAAAACCTGCCGCCAAAATGGATGAAATGAAAGCCGATATGTCCGGTTCGGCATCGGTCATCGCGGCGATGGCAGCAATTGCGCACCTTGGTCTCAAAGTGAAGGTCACCGGTTGGGTCGCGGCCGCTGAAAATATGCCTAGCGGCACCGCCCAACGCCCCGGCGACATTTTGACCACCTTTGACGGCACCACGGTCGAGGTCCTCAACACGGATGCCGAAGGACGGCTTGTTTTGGCCGACGCTATCGGTATGAGTGTTCTGGAAAAGCCAGATCTCATGATTGACATTGCCACCTTGACCGGAGCGCAACGCATTGCACTGGGTCGCCGCATTGCTGGAGTGATGAGCAACACTGATGCAGCACGCGAGCGGGTCATCACGGCAAGCGCAATTGCCGGTGAGGAAATGTGGGGAATGCCGCTCCCCGCCGATCTGCGTGAAACCCTCACATCCGAGAGTGCCGATATAGCCAATATTGGTGATGGACTCGCCGGAATGCTCTCCGCCGGGATTTTTTTGCAAGAATTTGTCCCCGATTCACAGCCCTGGGTTCACATCGACGTTGCCGGCCCGGCCTACAACGACAGTGCACCATTTGGCTATACCCCGAAAGGTGGAACCGGTGCCGGAGTTCGCACTTTCGTACAGATTGCCCGGGAACTCAGTGCGGGCTAAAGGTTCACATTAGGTCCCAATAGCCGCTGCAGTTGGAAACATTGTGCGGTGAAAGGATAGGGCTATGACCTCTGCTGATGTGCTCATTCTTGGAGGCGGTAGCGGCGGCTACGCCTGCGCCCTTCGATCGGCTGAACTCGGACTCTCCGTCATCCTGATTGACAAAGACAAATTGGGCGGCACCTGCTTACATCGCGGTTGTATTCCAACCAAGGCTTTACTCCATGCCGCTGAAGTTGCCGACTCGAGTCGGGAATCTGAAAACTTCGGGGTGAAAACAACTTTTGACGGCATCGATATGCCCAAGGTCAACGAATACCGCGATGGTGTCGTGGCTCGACTCTACAAGGGGCTTCAAGGCCTGATCAAAAGCCGCAACGTCACTTTTGTTGAAGGTGAAGGAAAACTCGTTGGACCCAACACGATTGAAGTCAACGGGGTGATCTACACCGGCACGAACGTGGTTCTGGCCACCGGCTCCTACGCCAGATCAATTCCTGGGCTCGAAATCTCGGGTCAAATCATGACGTCGGATCAAGCTCTCAATATCGACTACGTCCCTGAAAGCGTGATCGTGCTCGGTGGTGGTGTTATCGGCGTTGAGTTCGCGAGTGTGTGGAAGTCATTTGGCGCCGACGTCACAATTGTTGAAGGCTTACCCCACCTTGTCCCCCAAGAAGACGAATCAGCGTCAAAAGCCCTCGAGCGCGCCTACCGCAAACGCGGTATCACCTTGATTCTCGGCACCAAGTTTGCTTCAGCGACCCAAAGCGACTCAGGCGTTGAGGTCACCCTCGAAGACGGCAAAGTTATTAGCGCCAAGCTCCTGCTTGTTGCCGTCGGCCGTGGAGCAAACACCGCACAGATGGGCTTCGAAGAAAATGGTGTCGCAATGGAACGCGGTTGGGTGCTGGTCAACGAGCGTTTAGCAACCAATATCCCCGGAGTTTTTGCTGTCGGCGACATCACACCCGGCCTGCAACTTGCCCACCGCGGATTCCAACACGGAATTTTTGTTGCTGAAGAAATCGCCGGGATGAATCCCATCGTCATCCCCGACATCAATATTCCAAAAGTCACCTACTGCGAACCCGAAGTTGCCAGCGTCGGACTCAATGAAGTGCAAGCCCGCGAAGCATTTGGCGACAACATAAATGTTTATGAGTACAACCTTGGCGGCAACGGCAAAAGCCAAATCTTGGGCACGGCCGGTTTCATCAAACTTATTGCCCAAAAAGACGGACCGGTTGTGGGCATTCACATGGTCGGCTCCCGAGTTGGGGAGCAAATCGGTGAAGCCCAACTCATCGTCAACTGGGAGGCCCGCCCAGAAGATGTCGCGACTCTGATTCACGCGCATCCGACTCAAAACGAAGCAATGGGTGAGGCGCACCTCGCCCTAGCCGGTAAACCACTACATGCCCATGCTTAAAAGGTCCGTGCATATTTTACCGAAGCTCACCAACTAGGAGTCCCGATGTCAGTCTCAGTCAAGATGCCGCAACTCGGTGAAAGCGTCACCGAAGGAACGATCACTCGCTGGTTAAAAAACATTGGTGACCACGTCACCGCCGATGAACCCCTCGTTGAGATTTCAACCGACAAAGTCGACACCGAAATCCCCTCACCGGCAACCGGCATCCTGATCTCCCAATCGGCCCAAGAGGACGACGTGATTGAGGTCGGCGCCGAGTTAGCCGTGATCGGCGAGGAATCTGAAGTCGGTGCAACAACCGTCGCGGCTCCACCCGTGACAACTCCATCTGTCGAGGCTCCACCCGCTGTCGAAGTTGCAACGCCTGCCCCCGTCATCGTGCCTGTCACCGAAGTGGTTGCCCCGCCGGTCCCAGCACCATTTGTCGCCGAAGTTGCAACGCCTGCCCCCGTTTCGGCTCCGGCCGGAGCCGAAACGATCATCACTCTTCCCGCCCTCGGTGAGAGTGTCACCGAAGGAACAGTCACCCGCTGGCTTAAAGCGGTCGGCGACACCGTCGCTGTCGACGAACCAATTGTCGAAATTTCCACCGACAAGGTTGATACGGAA
>Ga0105053_10006447_pt1 | contig 16166 bp, 22 predicted proteins | sample BON01_FD_78093 | JGI IMG/M metagenome (GOLD analysis project Ga0105053, IMG submission 78093) | Freshwater microbial communities from Lake Bonney liftoff mats and glacier meltwater in Antarctica - BON-01 | ecosystem: Environmental > Aquatic > Freshwater > Ice > Glacier meltwater | place: Lake...
ATGGATGTTATTGTAGAGATAGGTATAGCACTTGTTGACACAGAAACAAAAGAAATTAAATTGGTCTTTGACAAATTAATTAAAGAAGAAGGTTGGAATTATAAAAAACATAAAAATGCTTGGATTTTCAAGAACTCAAGTCTTAAACCAGAAGATGTAGATTCATCAAAATCTATAGAAGTATATCGAGATGAAATACAATCACTTTTTGATGAGTATCCAATGACTGCATATAATAAATCTTTTGATATTGGTTTCTTAAGTCGTGCTGGTTTTGAGATGAATTCAATTAAATGTCTTATGGCAACTGCAAAACAATATTCTAAATTGTTAACAAAATCTGGTTCTAAAAAAACACCTAGTGTTGAAGAAATCTATAATCAATTTTTTATTGATGAAACCGAATATCCAGTATACATTGAAGAACACAGAGGTGGTTCCGATGCGATAGACGAAGCTAAAATACTTTTACATATGGTAGAGTTAAAAAATAAACGTAAATTATTAAAATAAAAATGAGAAATAAATTAAATATAAAGATTACAAGGGAATCACAAGAATTAAAAATTATTAGAGGAATACCAGGCTCTGGAAAATCTACATTGTCTAAATCATTGGTATTTGGTGGCATAATTCATTCAACAGATTCAATTATTGAAGCTACTGGAGATTACAGAGATTTTTTCGAAAAAATGAGAGAATCTAACGATTGGTTACCTTTGAATAGAGCACATTCTTTAAATTTAAAGAATTCGGTAAAATCTATGAAAGATGGTATATCACCAGTGATTATTGATAACACCAATCTTACTGCATCTGTGTGTAAATCATATGTTGTTTCAGCATTGGAAATGGGTTTTGACGAGAAGAATATAGAAATATGTGATATTGGTTTAGGTGGTTTAGATGCTAAAACTTTGTTTGAAAGAAACACACACGGTGTACCGCTTGAAAAGATAGAGTCAATGATTCAATCTTACAAATCTGCTGGTAAATTAACGGTGGCTAAGATACTCGCAGCTAAAGACCAATATAAAAAGTCTGATATTTCTTTTTCTTGTGTTTCTTTGAACACTCAGTCAAGAACAACATTATTAGAAACTATTGGGTGGAAGATACCAGCTGGTTGGAAAATTATTGCTGACCATATGACAATAAACTTAGGTTCACTAAAGGATAAGACACTTTTAGGTAAAGAAATTACGCTTACAGTTAAAAGAATAGGTATATCTGATATGGCTTTAGCTGTTGAAGTTGAGGGTTTTGAAAGTAAGAATAATATACCACACATAACGATTGCGATTAATCCAAATGGTGGGAAACCAGTTTTATCAAATGATATTACAAAATGGGAAGATGTTAAACATTTTATTGTTAAAGGAATTATACGTGAGGTTAAACATAAAATAATTATCCAATAATGTTGTTTATTGGATAATTAACCTTACATTTGTTGAGTAAAAATAAATAAATGAATAAGACAGCGCAAGTAGTATTAATAAACGAAGAAGGGTTAATATTGGGGGTTTCTAGAAAAGATGACCATAATGATTTTGGTTTAATCGGTGGTAAAATGGACCCAGAAGATAACGATGACCCTATGGTTACGGCTATTAGAGAATGTAAAGAAGAGACTGGTTTAAATATTACTAATCTAAGATTAATATTTCTTATACATAAAGATGGTTTTATGGGTTACACTTATCTTGCGGATTATTCTGGGGAAATAAGTTTTGATGAACCACATGTTGTTAAATGGCAACCAATGGAAGTTATTATAAATGGTAAGTTTGGTAGATACAATAAATTGGTTAGTGAATCACTCGAAGATATGGGAATTTTTTTCCAAGCTTCGATTAACATAATAGAGGCAGAAAAAGAAATTCGTGAATTAATTAACATAACATTTGACGATGCAAAACTTGATTATATACATAAAAGTTGGTCAAACCTATATACAATATTTTTAATTGACCCTAAACAAATTAACGGAACTTTTTATATTGACTTAAATGACAATTTACTGAATAAACTTTTTGATGATTTAAATATTATCTCAAAAAAATATTCTGTTAAATTCAATATAAGTTCATCACATTACCCAAAATAAAAAAAAAATAATCATGAGAAGAAAAAAGGAAAAAGAAGATAGAGAAATTGACTTAGCAACAAAATTTATGCAAATGGGTCAATCATTAGCTACAGAAGGTATTGAAAATAAAGACCTAACAATTCAACAAATGGGTACCATTATGATATTTATGGGTGGTTTATTATTAGGCCCAAATAGTGATGATGATATCTTTAAGTTTGGTGAATTATGCTCTATGTTTTCAGCTAAGAAAATATTGGAAAATGTGGATATGGCTTCATTTAAAAATTCAACGACATACGAAGACTTAATTGAAAAGTTAAAAGATATGAACGATGATAATAATGATGATAATAAATAAGTTAAGTACATTTTTTTTTTACTAACAAAAAATAATACAAATGGAAAAAAGAGTTTTAAAAATACAAGAGTATCTTAGAAAAAATGGGTTTGAAAAAACAGTTAATGATTTTAAGTTAAAAACAAGGGTTTACGATAAAAAAACTCTTTTTAAATATGACCAATTAATCTCACCAACTTTAATGGCATTACCCGAAATACAAGAATGTAGAGGGTTAGTTTTAGAAAATGATACGTGGGATGTTTTAAGTATGTCTTTCATCAAATTCTTCAATTATGGTGAAAGCAATGCGGTTAAAATTAATTGGGCCACGGCCAAAGTTTTAGAAAAGCTAGATGGTTCTCTAATTTCTATTTATCATGATTGGAACGAAGGTAAATGGTTTGCGGCAACTAGTGGAATGGCTGAAGGTGAAGGCATGGTTAACAATAAAAATAATACGACATTTAGTGATTTGTTTTGGGATACCGTCAACAATAAGTATAACTTAAATGAATGTCTTTTAGATAAGGACCATGTTTACGTTTTTGAATTAACAACACCCTATAATATTGTTGTTAAACCTCATGGTGAATCAGAAGCAACTTTGTTAACTGTTAGAAATAGAGTTACATTTAAAGAGTTATCTGGTAAAGATTTAGAGATGTGTGCAATATCTTTGGGTGTACCATTGGTTAAATCTTTTAATTTAAATGTGTCAAATGTTGACCATTTATTATCAACTTTTGATGATATGCCATGGTCTGAGGAAGGTTATGTTGTTAGAGATGGTGATGATAATAGAATCAAAGTTAAAAACCCAGCATATTTACAAGTACATGGGCTTAAGGGAAAATCCGCAGAACATAATATAATGGTTATCATCAAGACCAATGAAATTGAAGAATTTGCAGCTGTTTTTCCAGATAGAAAAGAAGAATTAATTAAGTTAAAAGAAAATTACGATAAATTAATTAATTCTTTAAATGAAATTTGGGATGAATTAAAGTTAAAAATACCTAAAAATATAAGTAAAGAAGAGAAAAAAAAGTTTGCAATTGCTTTATTTGAAACATGTGAAAAATACAATATTAAAGAATTTAGTGGTATGTTTTTTAAATTAGCACAATATAAAGTAAGTTCTGTTGAAGAATATATTAAAGAGTATGATAATAAATTATTATATAAAATTTTATAATATGGATGAAAATGATATAACAGCAGAATGGGCTAGAAATACTTCAAAGGGCATTTTAATTGAAGAAAAAATTAAAAGAGAAATATCTGAATGTTTGAATGTGATTAAAACTGCTGTGGAGAATAATAGAATGGCTGCAAATTTTTATGGTAAAATTGAAAATTTAACCAACGAAGCGTTAAGGAAACGTGGCTTTACTACTAAAATTAATAATAACCAAGGAGAGAGTTATTATATAAAAATATCTTGGTAAATTATGGAATTATTTAAAGAATGGTTAACTAACCCATATTATTCATCAATCATTGTTTTTATAACTCAGATATGTCTATTATATTTGAGAACAATAAACGTTGTTTACACAACAGAACTTAATATAATTGGTGCTATGTGGTCAAATAGTTTATTTGCTATAGCTTGGTTATTATCAACTAGTATAGGATTAAAAGCTCTATTAGATTCAAATATATTACCATTAATTGCTTTTTTAGTTGGTGGTAGTTTTGGGACCTATTTAGGATTGATAAACGAGGTTAAAAAAGATAAAAAATCTAAAAAAAATAAAGATATTTAATAATAATATAAAATTGTTATTAAATAATTTGTTTTATTGAATTAAAACATATATCTTTGTCTTAACTAAAAAGATATTATGGGTATGAATATAACTTTAAATGGAATCTATATAGATATGGATTCTATTATTTCAAAGTACAATGGTAAAATACAAAGTATAACAGACATTTTTGAAATTCAACAAATTTATTTATTCTGTCAACAAAATTATTCTGATTATCGTAAAGCCACATTGTTAGATATGATAAATCCACAATTTGCATTCGCTGCGTTATATTCACACATTAATAATATGTATAATATAATACCAGATAAAGTTGTTTATAATGAGTCAGATATGAGGCGAATTTTTGATTCTTCACATAAGTTTTCATCATTTGAGAGTTATATGCTTAGTTTAAGTTGTGAACGAAATAAATTTAAAGATTTGTAAAACCAAGAAAATAAATTAGAAAAAAATTAGAATGAATATGGAAAGTTTAGATATGGACATGTACCCAGATGGTATATGTAATCCTATGGATGATATTAATGCAGACGTATATACTAGAGGTTATATGTTAGTCCATGGATTGGATTTAATTTTTAAAATAATAAAAAATAAAATAAAAATATGAAAATGATAAACTACCCATCCACACCTCAATTTAGAGAAGTGGTTACTAATATAAATAGAACGTATAATTATATTGGTATTGATGAAAAAGGTGAGGCCATTTATGATGCGCTTTTACCAAAACCAGTAATTACTTTTAAAGGTTCTGTTAAGTTACATGGAACTTCAGCTGGTGTAATGTTTAACGATATATCTGGACTATGGGTTCAAAGTCGTTCTAACATTATCACACCACAATCAGATAATGCTGGTTTTGCTTTTTTTGTTGAATCACGAAAAGAAAGTTTTATTAATTTGGTTAATCAAATTAAGGACCGATACAATATTGATACTAATAAAAATACTATTTGTGTTTATTCAGAATGGGCTGGGTCGAATATACAAAAAGGTGTTGGCATAACTAACATAGAAAAATCATGTTTTATTTATGGTGTTAAAATCGCTCCAATTGTAGAAAATGAAGATGAATTAAAGAGTAACCCAGCTTACTGGGTTGACCATTCTAAATTAAGCGATAATGAAAATAAGATATATAACATATTAGACTTTAAAACATATGAAGTTGATATAGATTTTAATTGTCCAGAATTAAGTCAAAATAAAATTGTTGAGTTGACATTAGAGGTGGAGGAAGAATGTCCAGTGGCTAAACATTTTGGTTTCCCAAACACAATTGGTGAGGGTATAGTGTTTACACATATTTATGAAGGTGGTGTTAGAGTATTCTTCAAATCGAAGGGGCTTAAGCATTCCATTAGTAAGGTTAACGTAATAAAAAAAGTAGATAATGAAAAGATTGATAAAATAATTGACATTGCACAAAAAGTTTGCCCATCTTGGAGGTTAGACCAAATGTTAACTGAAACTTTTAATTTAATAAATGGTGGTGATTTAGATAGGTCTAAATTAGGTTTATATATTAAAGCTGTTATTAATGATATTATTAAAGAAGAGATTGATACTATTTCAGACGCAGATTTAGAGATTAAAGATATTGCTAAGTATGTATCTGAAATAGCTAAAAGTTTTTATTTTGAAAAGGAAAAACTATAATTCCTAAATTTTATAAATCTTTTTAATAAAATAAGTTATTATGGAATGTGATAAAATATTTGAAAATGAAAAAGGTGAATTAATAACTACGCCAAAGAGAAAATTTAGCACGATAGATGAAGCAACAATAGTCGCTGAATATGAGAACTCTAAATTTGACCGCACATATAAAGTTGTAACATATAAGTGTAAAATTTGTTACAAATATCATATTGGTAGGGATGGTAATAAAATTAATGATAAGGAACGAGATAATTCATCAAAAAAAATAAGTTCAAATAAAATATTAAAAGATAAACTTTGGAAATCTGGAATTAAAAACATTAAAGTTGTTGGGTTTATAGATTTATCTAAAATAAGTAAAAAATAAGATTGAATAAATGCATTTCAACTAAAAATAGAGAAATGTTTAATTAAAAAAGAGTAATTATGATATTAAGTAAAGTTTATAGGTTAAAAGAAGCGGCAGAAGTGGGTAAAGATATGCCACTTCCAAAAGGTAAGGAAATAGAAATAGTTATGGATGTGGTATATATTGATGGTAATATGGTACCTCCAGCAATGCAGTCATTATTTTATAATTGGTTAATAAACAATCCTAATTTATTTATTGATGATACTAGGAATTGGTAAAAAAATACAATGTTGTGAATGTAATAAAAAAGATGCGACTTGGTGTTATATGCCAAGTCCATCTAGTTATTACTGTGATGATTGTGTTACTTCAAAAGATAGCATGGGTTGTTCTTGTAACTGGAATTACTCTTTAGAGCAAGAAGGTTTACCAACAGACTTACCAGAAGGTGAAGAAGGTAAAGATTGGAGATGGATTATATTTGATGATGGTGATGGTTATGTGATAACAAAAGAAGATGGTTATTGGCAAAATTTAGATAAACTTGGTAGGCCACATCCTTGTGTTGAATATGACTATGAAGAAGATGGTTTTAAACGTCCAACATTTTATTTAAAAATTTATTGGTACTTGAGTAGTAAATTATTTTGGTTTAAACATGATATTAAAAAAGTGTTTAAACGGATTAAACGTAAAATAAAATAAAAATAAAATAAAATGGGAAAAATATTAAAAACTGGTTATGAGTGGTGTTTAGACGCTATGATAAGAATTATAAATCTTGAAGATTGGGAAACTTCTCAAACATCAAAAGATAATTCTTATTATAATGAAAAAATAGATTTGGTAGAATTTTATAAACGTCTAGAAACTTGTGTTGTTAAATCCAATTCAATGCCTAGAAAAACAGAAATGTTTTTAGAATATAGAATGTATGGAATGGTTCCATATAACATATCTCCAATTCAACAAGGTATCCAATTTGGACATGCCGTTGTTGATTATGGTAGAATGGTAGTAGAATTTGAAAAATATAATACAATTTATAAAAAGTTTGCTGATGAGGATAAAACATTCATCATATTAAATGGTGGTACAACTAATAACAACGCATCTAAGCTAGGTTCTATGAATATACATATGTCAACTATGAAAGAAGCTGGAGTGTTGTTACAACCATTCTATGAGCCAGATTTAGGTGACCAATTAACAGCCATTGTATTTTTGGTTGATGAGAGGGTGTTTAATAAAGAGTTATATCCAGATTTTATAGTTGAAACAATTCCTTGGTCTAAGAAAAAACCAAGTGAAGCTGCAATTTCTCAGTTAGAAGCTAAAAATAATAAGAACTATTTAGCTTGGGAAGAAAAAATCGGTGGTGGGAAGAATGCTTTTTTAAGAACATTTTTAAAAGGTTTTAGATTAGCTTAATAATGGAAACAAATATAATAATGCGTGGTAAAATTATTTTTGAACCAGAAGATATAACAACCAAACATGGTAAACAATCTTCATGGAAGAAAATAGCTATGGTCTTTATTTATGGTGATATCTGTCAGTATTATTCATGGTTTTTAATGAAACGATACAATATAATTCTAAACCCACCAGTTAGAGGTGGTCATATATCTTTTATAAATGATAGCGTGGTGGATTTAACACAAAACGGAAAACTATCTAAAGAAGAGGTTGAGGTTATGTGGTTGAATGTTAAAAACAAATGGCATGGTAAAGAAATAGATATTACGTTGGATTTAGACCCACGTTCAAATGGTGAACACTGGTGGTTAAACATACCAAATGAAGATAGAGATGGTTTACAAGCTATACGTAATGAGTTGGGTCTGGGTAGACCATACTTTGGAATGCATATGTCATTGGGGTATATTCACCCAAAATATGTTGAACATTCAAAATATATTTTGAATGGTTTAGTCAAAGGATTAATTAAATAAATAATTAAATATGTTAGATAAATTAAAAATTTGGGTTAGATTTGATGCTAAACACATTCCTAGGAATTTTATATATGGTATTAAAAACTTAATTAAATGGTTCCCAATCATATGTAAAGACCGTGATTGGGATACTTTTTACATATATGAAATATTAAGGTTTAAGTTAAAAAAACAAGGTGAGTATATTGGAAATAGAAATATTCATACTCAAGCTAAACGTGATTCTGAACAAATATTATTATGTACTAAATTAATTAAAAATTGTCAAGATGAGTATTATGGTATGGAATATATGTCGTACTATGAAAACGAATTTAGTGAATATTTTAAAAAATATCCTCGACAATATAAAAAAGTTATTAGTGGGGAAATTAATCGTTTTAACCAACCCTTAGAAAAGAAAAAAGAAAATGGTGGTAAAATAATAGCCATGGAAATTGCTCATGAAAACCAATTAAGGTGTAAAAACTTATTATTTAATGTTTTAAGTGAAAAAATTAATGGTTGGTGGGATTAAAATAAATAAATAAATAAATAAATTAAAATTATGAAAAAAGAAGAGTTATTAAAACTGAATTTTGTAGATAAAAGCTACAAAAATAGTGAGGGAAATGATTTTGAGAACTTCCAAATTAAAATAAATGAATACACTGTGATTCAAACTTATGGAATTCAAACTCTCAGATTTGACAATGTTGACATTTTAATTCACGGTGAATGTATAAACGTACCGAATTGTAAAACAATAGAAGATTATAAAAACTTAATAAAATTATTCGCATGATAGAAATATACAATGAATTCGGAACGGTTGGAGCACCTTCAATTTACGAAATAACCAAAATAATTTATGAGGCTAACAGATGAATCTTTAACTAAAAAAGTTGATGATGATTTAGTTAATAGATTACTAATTAAGATTAGAAGATAATCTTATCAATTATAAAACGGATTGTTTTTAAGTAGGAAGTTGATGATTTCATCAGCTTCTTCACAATCTTTAATGAATGAAGATAATTCCTCAAGAGATAATTTTCTCCATTCATTTTTTGCTTCGGTGAGTGTTTGATACTTTCTATGTAATGAATGTTCAACCTTTAAATAGTTATCTGATTGATATGAATTTATTAGCGTAATTTTATTGTCGTTTCCAGTAGACAACTGTTTAACTCTTTTGATTGGTTCATTCTTAGTAATACCAATTTTGAAGACTTCACCATCTCCACTATTTGTCATAAGTAAATATACATAGCCCATACATAACAATAATAATAAATTAACTAATAGTCAATGATTATAAAAAAATATAATATGTAAAAACTTGACAATTAGAAAACTTTTCCTATCTTTGTGTATATTTAATAGTAAAAAAAACAAAAAATATAAAAAATGAAAACTTTAAACAAACAATTCGTCCTTTTAAACTTATGTTTATTACTAATAGTAAACATAACGGGTCTTGTCTGTTAAAAGAAATAAATACTTTTAAAACAAACAGAAGCCCGTCTAAATTATTAGATGGGCTTTTTTAACGTCCCTATAGTAAAAATGGTAAAGGTGTTAGATTGCAATCCTAAAGGTCCTAGTTGGAATCTAGGTAGGGACTCCATAATTTTTTTATGCTACTTTGTAATATATAACACAAATAAAGTTAATGGTAATTAGTAAAATAATAATAATAAATTCACAAGATAAATATAAGACGTTTTAAATAATATAAAAATAAGAATATGGAAGTGCATAAAATTGTAATTAGTGGTTCTTTTGACGGTTCAAAAGAAATTTTAAAAATAAAAAGAAAAAATATTAGGAAAGAAAAAAAAATAAAAAGTATAATAAACATGATTATTAAAAAAATAAAAAAAAATAAAAAAGTTAAAGATGGTTATTGATAAAAACAAATTCATAAAGGTAGTTTAACTCCTACGAAAAACGTAAAATACAATTGTTTATTCGAATCCAATCCTCAGTACAAAAATAAAGGTGGTTATAAAGTTCTTTTTAATCTTATTAGATATTTATAAAATATGAAAAGATTAATAAAACAACTGTTAAATGAAGGAATCGATAATTTATTATTTGAGGGTTCATATAATAAATTAATCACTATTGATAGAGATATTATTGAAAAATTAGCTAAATTAAATACTAATTTAGCTAATGAGTTAAATAAAGAAATTTATTTAGTTGATGAAAATATTTACGCAAAAGGTGGTGCAGCAAGACTCGCTTTACTATTATATGTTGATATGATTAATGATGTTGACCACCATAAAAATGACGTAATAAGGGATAGTGACTTTGTGTATATTGGTGACTATGATAATTATATTAAAGTTACTAGTAATTTCGTCAATAATGATAATGATGAAATTGATTATGAAGGAAAAAATTTTAGTGAATATTTCAATTCTAGAGATATATCATTAAATGAGGTTTTATTAAATCGTAACAAATTTATATTTACTAGAAGAGCTTTACGTGATGCAAGTCGTAAAGTTATCAACCCTAGTAAACCTAATTATAGTGAAATCAGTTCACGTTTAAGTAGTAGGATATTATTATTTGCTAGTAGATATGATTCTGATATCTCACCAAACATTAAATTAAGTTATAATGAAAGTTTTATTTATTTAATTGCATTATTAAAGGCTTACGAATTAGGTATATCAAATAAATTTTTTGAATTATGTAATAAGTATGTAATTAATTTTAAATCAGTTGGTGAATGGTTATTAAAAGATTTAATCCCACAAAGTAACATTGAATTTAATGATAAACAAGCCGAAGAAATCGCCAATGATATTTATAATCAAAAAGATGATGAAGCTATCAAATCTATATTTAAATATCATCCAAATATCGCTAAAATAGTTAAAAGTTTTGATATTTATGATGAAAATGATTTTAAAGAATATATGGTTAAACCAAATAGACGAAATAATGTAGGTTCTTTAGGTAAAAATAGTAATGAAAGAAAATTGGAATTACAATATGAAGTTAAAACTATTGATTATATTAAACAAAAACTAAGTGAAGGGTTAATAGTAGAAGGTGCCTCACCTATATTATATCATTTTACAAATGTAAGTAGGTTAGATAATATTTTAGATACTAATTCATTTTATTTAACACCAGCTGTAAGTGCCAGTGAAAAGACTAAAAATAAAAATTATTTTATGTCTTTAAGTCGTTCAAAAAGTACTGCCCAAGGTTATGGTAGTACGTTTAGAACTCAAAATTCCGTTAGAATTAAAGTTGATGGTACTAAATTAGGTTATAACTATAAAGTCATGTCAGTTGATTATTGGCAATACCCAAAAACACCAGAATACATGAAACAAGGTAGTGGTGATGAAATGGAGGATAGAGTTGTGTCTGATAATAATGAAATACCAAATGCTAGTAAGTTTATTATATCAATTGACGTATTCGCTGGTGATGAGATTAACGATTCACTTATTAACAAAGCAAAAGAACTAGGTATTCAAGTTAATTTTTATGATAATGTAAAAGATTTTACAAGCGGTGACCCAAATAAACGTATAGAACCAAAAACTAATAATAATAATAATAATGATGAAACTAGACCTATTAGTTTTTATTCAATACAATACACTATTGGGGCTTTAACGTATAAAAATGTTGACTCATTAGATGGTATATTAAATGAACTTAAGGGTAAGTTTGGTGCTAGTGATAAATTTATTGGTGAGGTTAAAGAAGGAGTTGTCAATTACCATAAAAAGTTGAGTTATTATCTTAGGGTAGGTGATGAAATGAATTTGGTTGATTTAACAAATTCTCTTAGTGCTGAATTAAGTAACGTAAAAACTAGTAGTGATAAATTAACTAGATACATCACTTCATTATTTTTAAAGGACTTAAAAATAACTAACAGTAAAACGATAAAAGATTATCTTAATTATAAATTATATTTGGGTAAGAAAACTCAAACAGACTTTAATAAAGAATTTAACGATAAAATGATTAATATTATTAACGAAAAATATATTGAAGCTATTAGTTATTTTAATTATTCAGTATACAATGAAGATACAAGATGGGAAAATCTTTATATGTATGAACCAGCAAAAAAATTCTTAGATTTTCAAATAAATAAGATTAAAGAATACGTATCTAATTACATATTAAATAATAATAACATGTATAGAGATGTCTATTTATTAAATTCTAGTGAGATTATTGAATATTTAGGTTTAAAAGATGATAACGAAGAAGCTTTCCAAATCACCAATACATTACAGGACGTTGGTGTTAATGAGTTAATAAATCCGTTAATGTTAGTTACTTATGAAATTAATGATGCTATATCTAAAGAGGTTTCCCAAATTAGAAGTGAAGATAATTCGCAGTGGTTGAATGAAAATAAATTAATGATTAAAGCATCGTTGCGAGAAATAGCTCGAATATCTGTACGATTTTTTTAATTTTATTAGATATTTATATAATATGTAAAACAACTATAAATCAAGTGCTTAAAAAAAAAACTTTTAAAAAAAGATTAAAAAAGACTTGTTTTTTCAGTACTTTGTATGTACCTTTGCATATATATAATAAACAAAAACTAAAATGAAAACTAAAAATAACATATTTGAATTCTTTACAGCCGAGGCCGATTTTAGCCTAGGTAGGTCAAGTAATGTCATGTGTTAACTATTTAGTTTAATAATAATGATAAAAAGCTTGGCCTAACCGCCAAGCTTTTTTTGTTTAAAAAAAAAAAGATAAAAAACATTAGGTATAACGAAATAAAATATATACCTTTGTAACAACAACGTACTTTGACATATTAATAATAAAGAAAAATAAATTAATTTATTTTAAAAAACATTAGGTATAACGAAATAAAATATATACCTTTGTAACAACAAAATAAATAATGGTTCTGTAGCTCAGTTGGCAGAGCTTCGCATTGAAGATGCGAGAGTCAAGGGTTCGATTCCCTTTGGAACCACATTAAAGATGCTAATTCGTCTAGTGGTTAGGACAGTTCGAGTATCTCTTACTTACATAGGTTCGATTCCTATATTGGTAGTTAGACACACTATAATGTCCTTAATCGGTGAGATACCTTTTAACACACCCCATCGTCTAACGGTTAGGACGCTACGTTTTCAATGTAGAAATCAGAGTTCGATTCTCTGTGGGGTGACTATAAAACAATTACTGTAATAGTTGTTTTAGAACCAATAATTGATAATTACAGTTTGATATTGTTGGTCGTTGGGTTCGTCTAATGGCTAGGATGCTCGCCTCAGTGCGTGAGATGAGGGTTCGATACCCTCACCCAATACAAACCATCGATGTGTATTGGTAACTTTGTATCTTAGTTACCCCAACTCGAAAGTGTTCAGTACCTACTTGTTAGTATCTAAACATTATTAGTAAAGTCAAAAGTATCAGTTCGGGTTTTTAGTAGAAAACCACTAGTGGAGGTTTGGTAATCACAATGGGTAAATCCCATGGAGATACTGTGAAAACTGAAAACATCATATTAGTGTTCCCTCAATAGGTTCTTACACAAGTCGGTTATGAGAGGGTGGATTAAGTAGCTCAGTTGGTTAGAGCAAGGGTGTAATAGCTGGGGGTCGTTGGTTCGAGTCCAACCTTAATTACAAGTATAACTGTTAGGAAAGACTAATATGATAAAAAAATAAATGTCTGCTAGACGGTTGTGGGCTCGGTGTTACACAAAGCCTCTGGGAATCTCAGTAAGGCAACATAGAAAGTGAATTAGATAATTTTGAAAGTGACTTGTACTGAAGTGTAATAACGGTGCTAAATCTAATATTTGGGGATGTAGCTTAATTGGTTGAGCATTACCTTTGCAAGGTAAAGGATGTGGGTTCGACTCCCATCATCGCCACTAAAAAAAAAATAATGGGAAAATTTAGATTTGAAATCGGAAAAGATTACTATTTAGAAAATGGAAATATAGTATATACTGACATATATTTAAAAAATAGGGGTACTTGTTGTGGTAGTAATTGTAGACATTGTTGTTTCGAACCATCAAACACTAAGGGAAATAAAGTTTTACAAGAAAATAAGGATAAAGATTTGTAATATTAAAACTTTATTAGTACATTCGTTAAAATAGAGAATATAATGAAAAGAAAAGTATTACAGTTTATTGGAGACAACATTATAAATGTTTTAAATGTTACACATAACGAAGACATGTTTTATTATTATTACAATGTTTGTTGCATGTTAGATGCGTATGCCACGCAATTTCATGATATTTATTTAGATTAAAACATAAAATTAACTATCGGTTTAAATAACAAAATATATCGTGGTGTTTTGTTTTAAAGCAATAATACAGTTTAATCTAACACAATCTTTAAATATTTTTAAAGAACTTTTTTAAATTAATGTTAACTACAGCACCCTAAATATTTTTAATTATAAGTATTTTATGGTTTGTTTTAAATTTTAATATATATATATATATATGTAAGGTAACACTTATGGTGATAAAGGTATAACTAAAAAAATATCTGAAATTACTAAACAATTAAAAATTTTAAATGCTGAGAAGAATGAGTTATCTTCAAAGATAAATATATTAAATAAAGAATTATTGAAATATACATCTGGTGAAATTTCATCAAATCAAAAAACTATTTTTGATTTATAATTGTATTTTATTATTATTATGTGTACATTTGTATATAAGGATTAACATTTAAAAATAAAAATTATGAGTACATTTGATGAATTATTTGAATCATTTTTTGGTGGTGATAAGCCAAATAAGGAAAATAAAAAGAATATTAATAAAATCGACAAAATCGACAAAATCGACAAAATCGACAAAATCGACAAAATCGACAATGAGTTTCAATCTAAATCCAAAGACTTTATAGATATGTTATCTAATATGAAAGATAATAACGAAATTGAGGATATATCTGAAATGAATAGAGAAATCGAGAAATTAGGGAAACCAGACATTATTGAATTATATATGGAAGATGAAATATATTTTAAAAAAAGTGTTTGGTATACTGATATGGGTGATATTATAAAAACTGAAATATCTGAGAAACCGTTTGATATGGAGGGAATTTTAGATGATGATGACCTTTTAACTCAATTAGATAACGCTGTGTCTGATGAAAATTATGAGAAAGCAGCTGAATTACGTGATAAAATAAGAGACGAAAAAAAAATACAAAAACAATAGTAATGACATATCAAACAAAACAGTACGTGAATAGTTGTAAATCGACCGTAATTTGTATTGTTTAAGTTGACATAAATATAATAATTTTAAATAATATTATAAGACCCAGTTCATAGAAATCTAAACTGGGTTTTTTCATTTATGGAATCCTCACTATTTTAAATAATAAATGTTATTGGATTAAAATTTAAGTTATTCATAAACTCAAGAAGGAATGTGAATTATCTGGGATGGTTTGCATACAGTTACTTATGACGTATCCATAGTTGCTAAAGAAATTTTTCCAATTTATTAGGATTATTAATAAAGATTTTATACCTTTGTTTGATATTAAATAAAATAAAATATTATGAATATAAAAAATAAAATACCAAGAAATGATGATGGTCAAGCACATGGTTTATGTGAATTATATTTTTCTGATGGTAAATTAGAATATAAGTGTAATTATGATAATGGTCAAGCACATGGTTTATGTGAAGTTTATTTTTCTACTGGTCAATTACATTATAAGGGTCATTTCGTTAATGGTGAAAAACATGGTGTCTGGGAATTATATTATTCTAGTGGTAAATTAGATTCTAAGGGTTCTTACATTAATAGTAAAAAAGATGGGTATTGGGAAGATTATTACACTAATGGGCAATTAGATTCTAAGGGTAATTACGTTAATGGTGAATTACATGGTGATTGGGAAGTTTATTATGAAAATGGTGGTGTATTGTATAAGTGTTATTATGATATGAATAAAAAAGTTGATTA
>Ga0105053_10006448_pt1 | contig 16159 bp, 9 predicted proteins | sample BON01_FD_78093 | JGI IMG/M metagenome (GOLD analysis project Ga0105053, IMG submission 78093) | Freshwater microbial communities from Lake Bonney liftoff mats and glacier meltwater in Antarctica - BON-01 | ecosystem: Environmental > Aquatic > Freshwater > Ice > Glacier meltwater | place: Lake...
AATTTTAATATTTATTATTAAAATAAAAAAAAAAAAAAATAATTAAAAAAAAAAAATAAAAATTGTTTTAATAAAAAAAAAAAAAAAAAAAAAAAAAAAAACAAAAATTTATTTTTTTTTTTTTAAAAAAAAAAAAAAAAAAAAGAGTATCTTGGTAGTGCTTTAAAAATCGATTTTTGTTGTGTTTTAAAAACGACTCTGAAGGTACGGAGCTTATAACTCTACTCCATATGAGATTGTTGGTCATAGAGTGCATTAATGGCAGTTAGCCAGGCGGTAAAGTATTGAAGGTTTGCTACCAATGCGATGCCTACAATTCAAACATGTTGAACTCAGCAAATCTACATTTTAATTCAATTTCGTTTGCGAATCCGATTTTTTTCTCGGTATTATATTCCGTTCTCCCTCAGCTTAATTATTATTTCCTGTACAGTGAACCCTTTCTCAGCGCACGTTTACGCTTTACGGGGTGCGAGAAGTGGACAGTACATTTTCAGTAGGTTTTCACTGGCTCTCTGATTGGGGTCGATTTGTCTTGATTCTACAGTTATACTATTGCAGCAGCCTCCAACCGCCTTTTCCTCGCGATAATATACGTACGGCGATCCGGCCCGGCCACTCACTGAACTACCGTGATTTGGATTAGTTATCATTAGAAATCGAGCAAATTGATAAAAAAAGCAGGAACGAATCCAGTCGTTATACAATTGTAATAGAATAGATTTAATTTAGAAATGTTCAGCAGCGTGAACAGCCAAGCCTGTTGTGTGAAATCGACCAAGTAAGGCAGCTTAGACATTTTGAATAGGCTTTTGGATACGGGATATTGCTAGTAGTATACGGCTAAATATATTCATCAAAATTTCAAATGAGGTTTGGTTTTTGAAACTATGGTCTATTCAATCAATGGAAATCATCATAATTTGATTGGCATCCTTGATAGAAACTCAAAAATAATAAAATTGGTTAATCCCTAAGAAGGAGCCATCAATGAAGCTACCAGATAAATCTGTATTACAAGAGGACGTATCAGAGAGAACGATGTGGTATCAAGTTGCCGATTTGCTTTCTGAATCACAAAGCCAAGAAAGAAGTGCTGACAATTTGGAAATCCATTCGTTTCCTGGACCGCAGCCACAATATTCCCCAAGAGACTCCGCGCCTCCCAGGAAGTCAAACTATGTTGGGGTATCATGGTATAAAAGAACAAGAAAATGGGCTGCTCAGATTAATTTCAAGGGCAAGAGAAAACATTTGGGATATTTTTCTAGCGAAATTGAGGCGGCAAGAGCCTATACTGATGCTAGTTCATATTTTGAGAATAACTGTACGAGTTTAACAGATAGTAACCAACTTTGCAGTAACTAGATAGGTTGAGAACTGAGGAACTGTTTTGTTGTACAATTCTTTCTATAGATGGTTTTAGTTCTTACCTTTTTTATTTAGCTTGATCGTTTTTTCGGGACATTAAGGGCTTGAGAGTGGATATCTAAATCGGGGCTGCAGCAGATTCTATATTTGGTATTTTTTACCCCTTCGTCGCTGAAACAAAGTTTGAAAGTGATCAAGCAGCTTCAACTCCTTGTTCATAACACGATAAGTGAAAGGCCTTGGTTCATTACTTAGCCCAGATTCCTACTTAGATTCTAAGCTGGCTCTTCATTTTGACTTAATACCTGGTTTTTAATTAACGATTTGGAATACTGATTAAATAATTTCAAACGAAGGAAAAAAAAACATGATGACGCGAATAGGCAATCGTAAAAAATAAAGGACAGCTTTACTACTGTACCGCTATTGATTACTATAGGGTTTATCGAAATGCACACCTCGCTACTACATACAGAAAATACACAGATCGTAGCTCGGCTCACCATGGGATGCAATAGCTCCAAGCCTGCCGAGATGATCAGTAGCGAGGAGTCCGTTCAGGATTTTCTCTCCCAAAACGTTTTCTTCAAGTCGTTGACTACCACGCAACTATCGAATGCCGCCGAAAAGTTCTCGGTAAAAAAGTTCAAGTCAAGCGATCGGATAATCTCGCAAGGGGCTCCTGCAGACGCCCTTTACTGTGTAGCATCTGGAGCTGTGGATTTTGTGGCCGAGGGGGAGGACGGGACGGTCCGTAAGATTCGAACAATGGGAAGGAATGAGTTCTTCGGGGAATTTGGACTTATCCACAACACTCCACGAACTGTTTCGGTAGATGCTTTGACGGATGTTGTTCTTCTTTTTATCACTAAGGATCAGTATGCGAAATCCAGCAATGAGCAATGCCTAAAGAATCTTCAGCGTTGGGTGAATGCCACTGCCAGCTCTATTATTGCTAGTGGTTTGAAGGAGATCCATTTCCTATCTAACATTGGGGATAAACAACTTGCGCTGATCGGGCGTTTGTTTAAGTGTGAGGTTATTCCAGCAGGTACAGTAATTGCCAAGGAAAACGACGTGGGTGACAGATTCTATATTCTCTCTCGAGGCCTATTGGTGGTTACAACCACTGATGAACTGGGTTTGTATGTGGAGCTGACAAGGCTTCGACCAGGAGCTACTTTCGGTGAGCTTTCGCTTCTCAAGGCACAGCCCAGAAACGCCACCGTGACCACATTGGAAGAATCGGTGTTGTTTTCCTTGGGGAGGGAAGAATTCGGGTATTTTATAAAGGCACTTCCAAAGCTAGGCGAACAAATTCAGCGTAGCGTTAATGAACGCGCCACCGTGAGTCTAATTGCCGAGAAAATCCCTGTTTTCAAAAACATGTCGAAACGTAAACAACATCTGTTGGCGGAAGTATGCACGATGCACAGATATCCCAAGGATGAAACGATTCTTAGACAAGGTGGTACTGACCCGCGTAAATTCTTCATTATATCCAGAGGAACCGTTGATGTTTTTGTTGGCGATGATAAGGTCCGAACAATGGGACCAGGATCTTACTTTGGTGAAGTAGGTATCGTGTCCGAATCACCGCATTCAGCAACAGTGCGCGTGTCCAAGGATGATGATGCGTACATGCTTGAATGCACTCAACAGGACTTCAAGTCTTTGTTCATCGGTGAACCAACAGTTCTTGCGGAAATATCCCTTCGAGTTCTTGGAACGCGGTCCACCTTGGAGGATGTATTAAGGCATCATTTAGGACGAGAGTACTTCAGTAGGTACATTGAAAAAGAATTTGCCAAGGAAAACGTTGATTTCTGGGCTGCGGTTGAAAGGCTAGAATCGATCGCTAGGCGCAGAGTGAGAAAATCTGTGTTAGGAGCTCTTAGTGTAGAAGCGGAGGCCATATCTACCAAGAAAAAGCAGATGCTAAAATCTCAAGCGGATGACATTTTCAAGGAATTCATCTCAAAAGATAGTCCAACACCTGTGAACTTGAGCAGTGGTATTGTTGAGACCATCACGAGTAAAATGGACAAGGGTCAATATGACTTCAAGATGTTTTCAGAAGCCAAGCAGGAGATTTTTCTCCTTATGTCAAAAGATAACTTCTCTAGATTCCAAGACTCTGATGATTTTGTTGAGCTTATGAAATCCATTGGGGTATACGAGCAAAGATAAAAAATAAATTAATAAGATGATTCAAGAGAGTTTTTACAACAATCGTCGCATTTGCAGTTTTCCCCACAAGCGCAAGGAGCACCCCATTCTCTTGCACAACCTGGGTACCATTCCTTTTCCAGAACGATCTTTTCTTCACAAGTTGGACAAAGGCATTCATTAGGAATACAATCACAATTTTCGTTTTGCGTTCTGCACTCCACAGCAATATGACTGTTGTTTAAAGTCACTCTTTCTAATCCAAGTGCACCATTTCTTAATGTGCGACCGTATTTCCTCTCCATTTTAGGAGCAGAGTATCGATTGAGCAATAGAGACGACGAGATAACCGATACGGAGGACATAGTCATTGCTGCAGCAGCAAACTCGGGAGGAATTGAATGATGCGTGAACGGATAGAGCAAACCTGCAGCCAGCGGAATACCCAGGGCATTGTAACCCATCGCCCAGAGAAAATTCCAATGAATCCTTCGCATAATGACTTTTGAGAGGTCGATGGCCGTGATGACATCCACTAGTTTGGAGTTCACTAAAACCATCCCAGCTGCTTCAATGGCGATATCAGTACCAGCACCGATCGCGATTCCTAGTTCAGCCTGAGCCAATGCGGGGGAGTCATTCACTCCGTCTCCTATCATCGCCACTCGTTTACCCTCCATCTGCAATCTCTCCACACAGGAACGTTTCTCTGAGGGAATCACATCCGCGATTACGTTGGATATTCCCAACTCCTTGGCAATGATGTTGGCTGTTCTGGAATTATCACCTGTCAGCATGTACACCTCTATTCCCATATGCTGCTGTAATATAGCCACTGTAGCAGCTGCATCGTCTTTCGGTTGATCAATGAGCCCTATGACTGCCTCAGTGGTGTTATCTATGGATAGCGTGATCGCAGTCATCCCCTTATTCTCCAGAGAAACCATCGCCTCTAGAGTTCCTTGACGGATCTCCAAATTATTCTTTTCCAAACACCTACGATTACCGATATGCACCGTACGTCCATTCACACTGCACCGGATACCAAGTCCTGCATCATTTTCAAATTTCTCAGGCTGTACGAGCTTTCTTGAACCATTACCAATACCATATTCTGCCGCCGCTTTCAAGATGCCCTTTGCGAGAGGATGCTCACTACCGTTTTCAGCACATGCAGCATAGTACAAAAGATTCGCAATGACACCACGCCTGACATTTGTATGGGCGTTATCGTCTTTGAACTTGTCTGACAGTAACACAACTTCACCAACTACTGGAGCTCCCATGGTAAGAGTCCCTGTTTTATCAAAAACTACCACGTCAATATTGCTTGCGGCTTCTAGTGGTTCACCGCCTTTAATAAGAATGCCCAGCCGTGCTCCTACACCCGTTCCCACCATAATAGCAGTAGGTGTAGCCAGACCTAGAGCACATGGACAAGCAATAACAAGAACCGATATGCTAAATAACATGGAGAAAGTGAAATCAGTCAACCCATCTTCTTTATATGGCCAATCTTCTGTATCGAATGCATGGACGTTAAGCAGAAAGACCCACATCACCAAGGTTGTCAGTGATGCGATGAGCACAAACGGAACGAATTTGGCAGAGATCACATCGGCGTACGCTTGAATAGGAGCCTTAGAAGTCTGAGCGTCTTCAACCAGCTTTACGATCTGGGCAAGAGTAGTATTTTCTCCGATGCTTTCAACAACCATAGTTAGCGAGCCCTCTACATTCATCGTCCCTCCAATAACTTTACTGTCCGGTATTTTGAGTGCAGGTACTGACTCTCCAGTAAGCATGCTTTCATCTACTGATGCAGAGCCTCTAACAACGGTACCATCCGTTGGGACTTTCTCCCCAGAACGAACTAGGAGGAAATCTCCGCGCTGTATCAAGGCGTGATCGATTAGTTTGATTTCGGTTGCGTAAGGACTGCTAACTAGTGAAGCAGAACTCGGCGACAATTGTGATAGTTTCGCAATGGCACTGGACGTTCGCGTCTTGGCGAAACACTCTAAATACTTCCCAAACAACACGAAAGTAATGAGAAGAGCGCTACTTTCAAAATTCTGCATCATCCTCATATCTGGATCCTTCACGGCATTATAGACGACTGCAAATACCGAATAAAAGTATGCAGCAGTTGTTCCTATGGCAATCAACAGAGACATCCCGAGTGCATTATTCAAAATTGAATGCCATGCTTCCCTATAAAAACGCCCTCCTGATATGAATTGAACCGGTGTGGCTAATATCCATGCGCTTACTTCTGTCCATGTCATCCCCCAAAAGGCAATATCCTCCAACCCTTCCATTCCAGGAATATGTGGGAAAACCATCGATATTAACAACACCGGTAATGCAAATACTGCCGATCCCAGTACGCTATTTTTCCATTTTTCAATCTCCGACAAGCCATTCCCTTCTGATTCACTCCGTTTGGTAGCATACCTTATCGGAGTTTCGAGCTCCATATGTCCCGTATCCACTTGGACGGTTTCAATAAGTGTCCGAAGTCCAATAACTGAGTCTTCATATTCTAGTTTAAGAACTCCCCCATCTGATAACAATGGGTTTTCAAGGTCCGAAGATATAGCAGAGTGATTCCCAGCAGACTCAACTACAGTCACACTAATAACTCCATCCTGTTTTGAAAACGCCGACTTTAATTGCTCTAAACCCCTTTCAATACGAACATACATGACTTGATGAGCAAGTGTTTCGATACTTTTACTCTCCACTAGAACAATACCGAATCCAATGGCATCTATGGCTTCTGTTATCCTTTCCACCGAGCACAAGTCCGGGTCGTGAACTAGCTCTAGTTTATTCCTGGGAAGAACTGTAACAGTGATCGGCTCAGAAACGCCATCAAGGGTCTTGACAACATTTGTGACGGCCTTGGAGCAACTAGCACATGTCATTCCTTCTAGTATAAACTCCGATCTCATCAAGGAAGCCTTCTCAACGTTGATTAGTGTGACATCGAACCCAAGCGATTCTATTGAGGAACAAACGCTCTCGGCGGTTGTCACAACACCATCAAAATCCAATGTTGCTCTGCCTCGTAGCAAGTCAACGTGAATCGACCGCAGACCACGCACAGCCACACCTTCTACTGTACGAACACAAGAGGTGCAAGTCATGCCTGATATTCCAAGAACAGCTTTCATTCCCTCTTTTGCCGTATACGGTTGAGTTATGTTCTAAAGTTTCGTTGACAAGAACTACCTCACTCTTTGGCTTTTTAATTAAAAAAATTAAAATACAATAGCTTCTGAAATCGGACTCGTGAATGCGGGGACCTACGATGTGGATTTGTAGCTATTGCGGGTGTGGCAATGACGACGATCATTTTTATTGCCATCAGTGCCAGATGCAACCGGACATATCACCGGCATTGCCTGTGTCTCCAGTGCAGGGCACAGTTGTCAGCTTCGAAGAGTCAAATGCCCTGCTCTTGGAGCGAGCCGTCCAAGTAACGGGAGAGGCACATGAATGCACAGTACAGCATTTTGTGCATGCATTCGTATCTCAAGGATGGGCAGCCCATGCACAGGACGCACTGCAGAAGATGCAAAGTCTGTTGGACAATGATGTATTTCACTCTGTGCCCTATGTGAAATCTGCACGTCTTTCAATGACCAACACAGATACCATTGTCAGGGTCGGGAGGCGCTACAATGCACCTGGTAAAGTGATTCCTGGCAGAATGGAAGTTACTTGCGAAATGTGTGGGACATGTTGCGACATGAACTCCAAACTATCGGTGTTTGAATGCAGCACATGCACCTTTATCAACCAAGTAAATCCCGATTCTAAAACCACCTCGTATGTCCTAGATAGTCTCAATGTGATTCACGGAAAGCTTTTTAAAAGAGCACCAACGGAAGAGGAAGTAGCCCAAGTTGTTCGTGCAAGCATCCAGACAGCTATAATCCATTCGTCTTACGCTACAATGTCACAGCCACGCTTGCATGATTTTATGGCGATAGATAGAACGATGAGAGCTGAAACTGGATTGCTATCAAATTATGCTCCTCTTGTATTTCGTCTGTTACGCAACATGCTAGGGATTAGCGAGGATTTCTTTTGCTCCAGTTTACTTGATCATGATTTAGTTCTAAAACAAAACAATGGAGGTGCATCAGGGTCCTTTTTCCTGTTTTCCAAAGATAATCGGTTTGTGGTTAAAAGCATTTCAAAAAAAGAAGTCAAAAAATTTCGAAGGTGAGTAAGATTAGTATCAGACTCGAACAAGTGCTTACATCCTTCTGCTAACAGTGTCTTACCCGAGTGGTTTTCTCATTTTCAAGTTCATCCAGATTCGCTACTTCCTCGTTTTCTAGGCATGTACAAAGTGGCAGTTGGGGCTCGAGATATTCACTACTTTGTGGTGGTGACGAATGTTTTTGATACACTGTTAAGCATCGATGCCGTGTTCGATCTGAAAGGATCCACCTCTAAACGATTTGTTTCAGACAAGTTGTCTACTCTGAAGGACCTTAATTGGCGTGAACCAATATGGACGTCCCAATATGATGACATGGTCCGCCAGATTGAAGTGGACTCAGAGTTATTGCAGCGAAACAACATCATGGATTACAGCCTACTCGTAGGTGTTCATCGAAACCCTATCATTGGGGAGGAGGAAACCTACAGTTCCCCAATATATCGGTCGGTGTTTCAATACGCACATGGCGGACTGACCTGTCAAGGTACTCGAGCCACCTATTTCATCAGCATCATTGATGTGCTGCAAGATTATGACGCTACCAAGCAAGTGGAGCGCTTTGTGAAAACGAAAGTATTGGGTGTCGTGTCGTCTGTTATGGGACCTAAAATCACTAATGGTGCAATAGACGAGCAAGTCACATGCATTTATTGTAAATCTGTGTTTAACCAGTCGTTTCATATTCCTATGGAAGCCAAGGTGGTATCGATAACTTGCCCATTTTGTATGCAAACGTTTGATTTGTGTCCTGATTTCATTGCAAAGTCAGATATTAATATTTCGAGTCTGGAACCTGCTTTGTATAGATCCCGGTTTACGGATTTCGTGCGTGCTAGAGTTCTGAAACGAACAACTCAAATCGCAGTTGAAATACCTGGTAGTGTTTTTGAAGGCGATTACTTCAATATTCCCTTTCAAAACAAAACGTATCGTGTAGCTGCTCCACAAGGAGCGTGTCCCGGTTCTATATGCCATATTGAGTTATGCATCGGATAGTAGCCTATTATAATACCGTAGAATAATGAATCGCATGTGGTTGCCTAGTATAAAAGAATCAATTCTATTTGACATATTGAAGTATGCATCGGGCAACTGTCTATTTATATTTAAAGAATGAATCACATGTCGGTTCTATTTTTCATATCGAAATAGAATCAAAGGTCAGGGAAAACGAACTCTTCAGGAGTTTCTTCCGCATTGATGAGATCTTCGACAGAGAGTTTGAAATTCGAAAGTTGCAAATACTCACAGATGAGCAGAGATTCAATTTGATGGGTCATAATGGCAAGAATAGGATAGGATCCAAGGGGAATCCCAGACTTGAGCACTTGATATTCATAGGCGAAAATGTCATACAAGTGTAGACTTAAATGGCAAGCTATGGAGGCATCTCGCATACTTCGCATTACTGTGCCTCTCTGTTGCGACACCAATATAAAAATCCCTGATGGTTTTAGCATTGAATACACGCAACGAAATAGTGCATCTATGTCGACTGCGTAATATAATATTTCACTTGCGACGATGACGTCCACCGGTTGTGACAACTTATCAACAGACCAATCAAAAACTTGAGCCTGAATAAAACTAGCTGCTATAAAATCTGGAAGACATCGAACTCTATCAATAGCCTTGGGTTGATAATCTGCTACCACAATCGTTGTGTCGCAGGTTGCTTTGATCGCCAAAGTCACTGGATTGCTTCCACATCCAAGCTCTAGAACCGATTTACTTTGGTATAATCCAGGATATTGCACTAATATGGCTTTTAAAACGCCGGCCAAGCTCCATAGATGAAGGCCGGTGCTATCTTCGTCATCATCCTCCATCCCGATGAACGGAAAAGTAGTATTGCGGGGACCCTCCCTCATTTTTCTAAGCCATCGAAAATTATTTCTTTTCGGAGAAGTGTGTCGTGGTATCGTAGCCGACACCTGTGTAGCAGTATGGAAGGATTAGAACGCGTGAAGGAAGGAGCTGCAGAAGTGGTGTTTGAATCTGGGAATGTTTTTTATAATGAAGTTCAAATTAAAAACCGGGATTTATCTACTCTAGTTTTGAACGAATACTCTATTCAGTTGCGTCGCGAAGGTCATGAACAGATAAGGAGACATGAAGCCAAAGAGCCATGGCGTAAATTGCCTCCTACTTGGGACACATGGGGGGATGAATTAACCCAAACAGATGATCAAGTTGACATGGATGGCATGCGAGTTTTAGAGGCGCTTTCTGCGAGTGGTTTACGAAGTGTTAGATACATAAAAGAGGTCACCGAAGGAGTGGGAATTGAGCACATTCTGGTGAACGACCTTGAGCCACATGCTGTGGAGGCTATTAACCGTAACTTGGCCCACAACGGACTAACCGCAGATCCTCGTATTGAAGGAAACGTAGGCGACGCTAATGAAGTTATGTTTAACCATCGTTTTGATGCTTTAGACCACTGTTTTATGACCAAGGTAAAGTCGCTGAAACCGCAGAAAGAACTTAGCACCAATGTTCCATTCGATATCATCGACCTAGATCCTTACGGGTCTCCAAGCATATTCATAGACGGGGCATTACAAAGTATACGCGATGGGGGTCTACTCTGTGTGACTGCTACTGATCTATCGGCACTTTGTGGAAAGAATCAAGAGGTTTGCTTTGCGAGATATGGTGCGTTCCCTCTGCAATCGATTGGCAAGTATCCACATGAAATGGCGATTCGGATTCTGCTTGGAAGTATCGATGGCACTGCTGCCAAATACGGCAAGTTCATTGTCCCTATATTAAGTGTGCATTTTGACTTTTACATTCGTGTGTTCATTCGGGTTTACTCAAACAAGAATGAAGTTAAAGCTGTATCTGCGAAAAGCGGTCTTGTAATGCAATCCCGAGGTTGCGATTCGTTTTACATTCAACCTAGAGGTTTTATTAAACCTTCCCCTAAGAATGTTACCAACATGTCACTGAAAATCGCTGGTCTTCAGGTACCTAGTGAATGTGTGGAAACAGGTGCTGATCTTGCCATAGGAGGTCCAATATGGATATATCCTATCCACAACATGCCATTCGTCAACAACCTTTTGGGCCATTTCAAAAAACCATGTGCGAAAGGATTCGATGCGAGTAAGCTAGGAGCTAACGCTCTAGTTGAAGGTAAATTGGCGGCCATTGCCGATGAACTGGTTGCAGTGCCCTTGTTCTACTCATTGCCATCTATGTGCAAGAAGCTTCATTGTACCATGCCCAAAATGGCAGACTTTCAAAGCGCCATTATCAATGCAGGTTATCAGGTGTCCGCAACTCAATCAGATCCGAATGGTGTGAAGACTGACGCCACGCCTGCTATTTTGTGGGATATTTTAAGGTGCTGGGTGAAGAAACATCCTGTCGTCCCACAGCCTGGATCTGTGGCCGAAAAGATTCTTTCCGTTGAGCCAGAATTAAAAGCTGATTTTTCATGGCCCAAAGAGATTAGAAATAAACACTATGCCAAGAAAAACGCGACAGAAAAAGTGATTTCGAAATTCGCCAAGAATCCGAAACCCAATTGGGGCCCAAAGCCAGCTGCTTCAGGATCCAGCGGGAGACAAACTCATAAAAGGAACAATAAACGCAACAATGATGATGATATTTCTCATCCTACCAGTAGTAAGCGCATTCACACTGAATCTGCTGAAACTCCACTGGAGTCGGCCAAAAAAGAGTAATACCGGCTGTATTCATTAATACATAACTCATGGGTGGGCAATGTTACTCTTCGAATACATCCATGATTCGAAATGATTCATGAATAAAATAATGAATTAGTAAATAACGCATTTGACTCGGCTGTTCTTTTTCAAATAGGATTCAAACTGCTTGAAAAGAGTAATACCAAAATATATAATTAACGCTTTCTCCCCTTCATATCTACACCGGTTGCACCTCCACCTTTAGCCCCGTACTCTCGCACTGCTTTGTTGATGATTCCTGCTTGTTCCATGACAAAATTGTAATTTTTCTGCCTCTCCTCTCTCAATGCAGTCGAATGTTTCTGTTTCTCTTGTCCCTTGTATTCAGATAAAAACACTGCGTCTTTACGCAACTCACGGGCTACCACCTTGCGCTCTTTCTTCACCTCTTTCTTCAGTCGCTTGGTTTCAACTCGAGTTTTATCAGCATCATGACCGTCTTTGGTCCACTTGTAATTCTCATTGAACATTGGATTAATAATCTGAATGGACCTGGCCTTCGTTTCTAACAATCGCATCGGCTCTCGCTTCTCCAAACTAAACTTAATAGCCGATTGCACATCTTGCAGTGCATGCTCAAGCTCCGAGTGAACCCCCGTACGCTTCTTTCCTTTGAGTTGACCAACACCAGTCGAGAGAAGGTTGCATATCCCACCAAGAAGAATCTCGCAACACGGATCTTCTCTTTGAATCGTGCTTACGGACGAACACAACTTACACAGTGCACTCAACACATTTAAACTAGAATATGAGTCAGTTTGAACATCTCCATACGACAGGCCTGCTAGATTCCAAATAGCAGTATCTTTAGACGATTTACCGCTTAGCAGACCTTTACAACCTTCAAACAACCATTCCATACTGCCTAGCTTTTGTTCCCTGCATTGTTTAAGCAGTTGAGGCATCAAAACGCAGTTCTCATCCCCTGAAGGAAGAAAACAACTAGCTAGCAGCACCTCCAATGCGATGATAACTTCCGGAGCTAATCGTTTTGCTTGTATAGAGAAATCAATCAACACTTGACAAGTGTACATACAGGCTTGGACATCCCTCGGACCTCTCAGAGGACTTTGTAAAATATATTGGGCCAGTAAAAGTTGACATGGGGATACCACCAAATGACGGAAATCTGTCACAGGGAAAACAGACTCTACGGCACGGAAGAACGTTAGATCCCCTGCACTGGGCCAGCATCGAGACTCACTAACAATTGTTCCTCCTAAAAACATCTCGAGTTCATACGCTTCGTCTAGCTTCTCTTGTTCGAGAACACTCTTTCCCTTGATTCCCTACAATTAAAATTAGTTTGAATTCGAAATTTGAATAAGAATGTCGATCTGTGATTTGGGTTGCACACGTACATGCTCTGCTAGAAAGCTAACAGAAACGCGCGAACTTGGTTCCATTTCAATAAATATTCCAAATCATTGGCCCCATCAACATTGAAAAACAATTGACTGGAATTTGACTGATTTGGGTTGAAGAAAAAAAAACCTACCTTATGACCACCTTTCTTTCTCGACGAGGTATTTGTAGAAGCAGCAATTTTTGTGGAGAGGGAGCCGTAGTCTCCTGCCCATTCAGGACCTTGCTGGAAAGCATTTGTTCGATGCTTTGAAAATCTCATTTGAAGAACTCCAAGGTGAGAGCAAAAAACTTGTGATGCAACATCCGGAATATCTGCAGCAATATCAAAGAGCGCGCACAGGCATGTCTTGATAGATTCAGCTTTACCCTCTAGATCATGTTCCTGTAAGAATGACAAGTGACCAATAATAACTTCAAGAAAAACCTTCATCTTTTCTCGGTTTACTGCGCCCAGAAACACCGAATTCGATTTACGGATCCTGGTAATAATCGTTTGCAAAGGTTCATTTGGATATTTCAAAAGGAGTTCCAGAAAAGATATATGCGAATCAGGGCATTCAATTACAAAGGGAAGTTCCCCTTTTGCTTGATTCATAATGGCGGTTCGTTTTGCATAGATTTCATTCTCTCTTTCCGTCTTGCTCTTCTTCGGTGCTTTATTTGATTCATCAGAGTTCTCAGCTTCTGATACTTCTTCAGAATCTTCATCAGAATCTTCAGATGATTCATCCAGGTCGTCCTCGGAGATTTCAACTTCGATTTCATTTCCATAACTATCCATAGGAACTTTACGCTCCGAGAAAACCTCCTCTTCTTCTTCCTCATTTTCTTCTTTTATCTTCTTTCTTCTCTTTTTCTTCTTAGCCTGTTGCTCCTCTTCCCAATCATCATCCATGTCGAACCTGCCTTCTTTTCTTTTCTGAAGATCCTCCTGCTGTTCCTTCAGTTTCTCCAGTTCCCGATTGGCTTTCTCCTCCGCAGACATAGTCCTATCTGTAGCCGCTGCCCTAGCTTCAAACATCAGCTTGGCCACTGTCTGCTCATACTCGTCCCGTTCGAACCTATCTTCGTCCTTTTGCGTTTTACGGAGCGACTTGTCCCCACTTTCCATTCGCTCCAGCATCTCCTTCATTTCATCTTGTTGGCGCTCGTGCTTGGTGGGCCGCATATGGAACATCCCGTCCTGCATGAGTCCCTTGAACATATCGTCCAGTCTCTCCCTTTCTTCCTCGTCCTCCTCTTTCTCTTTTTGACGCTGCATTTTATAAAGCTTGGCCTTTGCGATCACATCCTCCATAACCTCCTTCTTAGATCGTTTCATGTCGGTCAGCATGCTTTGATCACCTCGTTTAATGGCATCCATCAGCTCACTGGCGTCCATTTGTCCAAACATATCTTCTTCGTCCAAATCTTCCTCGCGAAGCCGTTCTTCAAATTCACGGGCTTCTTTAGCACTGATGTCGTTGTTCTCTGCACCCAATGATTGGCCTAAATGAGTCAGTCCAACTGAAGTAGAAGCTTTATTCTTGTCAGTGTCACTCAAGTCATAAAGACTCTTCTTAGACCGGATCTTCTTAAAACGTTCCAGGATCTTTTCCTCGTCTGTAAGCTTCACATCGGATTCACCGAATCTCTTATCCGCAAAACTATTGGCTTTGCTAGAGGCCTTGAAATCTTCAAGCAATGTTCGTTTACGTTTCTCGTGTGCCAAGCTGCGAGCTAGTGCAACATTACGCTCCGAGCCTTTCATCGCTTTATTAAGGACTTTGTGCTTGACGCGTTTGTTGGGCTTGGCTTCAAATGGGTTCATCAGTCGCTTTGAGGTCACCTTCTTTTTGGCCGAATGGATTTCATTCAAGGCAGCCGACAAGTCACGCTTTCGCTTCACCATACTGCTGGCTTAACTTGAATTATAAAAGACACAAGCACAATCCCCGTGAAACTTCAAATACTACTAGTCACCACAAATCAGCGTGACAGAAGACAATATTCTGGCAATTTGAATGGACTGAGTGCGACGACGATAGCCCCCCACGCCATGATCTTATTATGTTGTAAAAAGGCCTGGCGGAACGGTCCCCCTTCAAAGTGGAAAAAACCGGTATTTTTTGAATACATACCGATGTACGAAGGCACAGGCACTTTGTTCCTGGAGCTTCACGAAGGACGACGACTGAGAAGTGTGAACCTGTCGGCGAGTGATGTTTTTGAGCCTTATTTTGTGGTTAAGGTGGACGGAGAAAAATGGACCAGTTCGGAATGCTTTCAGGATCATCGATGGGACGAGAGCCATACGTTTCATGTATCTGATCCTCGAAGTGTATTAACGATTGAAATGTGGTCACGGGATACCGACGATAGGCCCGTCCTTCACGGTTCTCGAGAATACTCGGTGGATAAAATACTTGAACAAGCGTTTGATCATGAATGGTGTGCGTTGTCAGCATCCGCAGGACAAATAAGTATTAGCGCTAGTTGTACTATGGCCAAGTCCAATTCACGGGTTACATCAGGAGGAAGTGAACGGATTCGGTCCTTATTCACCAAGGAGAAGTCGGTCTCTGCAACTTCAGTACCATCATTGATTCGTAAACTCACCGGTAAGCCAGTGTTGGCTTCTCAAAGGACAAAAATAGCGGCGTTCATCAAAACAAATAGAATCCGGGGCGATTTTGAATTGGAGCAATTTGAAGAACTATGTAGGGAGATAGGTGTTCGCGATTCTGTGTCACGTGGTACTCCACGAGTGCGTTCTCCTCGTACGGATGGCAGTGAGGCAGAGGAGGCAAGTTTCATGAAAGGAGATTTGGTTGAAGCGAGATTTGGGGGTAAATCAAGATATTTTTCAGGTAAAATTACAAGAGTGAACTCTAATGGTAGTTACGATATTGCATATGATGATGGTGACAGCGAGAGAGGTGTTCGGCCATCATTGATCAGAGTTACTGCTTCAGCGCAAACGAGATCATCACCAGGTAGAGCACGATTTGATGCCTCCGATTCTGAAGCTGAACCAAGATTTGAAAAAGGTGATGAAGTAGAAGGACGATTCGGAGGTAAATCCAAATACTTTGGTGGTGTTATTGTGAGAGTGAACGCAGGTGGGACTTATGACATCAACTACCATGATGGTGGCAAAGAACGGGGTGTTCCAGCAGATTATATTAGAGGCGTTGGAGGCGCTGGGGTATCACCATCACGATCATCACGAATGAATCATTCTGATTCGCGCACCTCTGTAAATTCGGCTGCTTCTGGAGAAATAGAACGAATAAGATACTTATTCAACAAG
>Ga0105053_10006456_pt1 | contig 16148 bp, 13 predicted proteins | sample BON01_FD_78093 | JGI IMG/M metagenome (GOLD analysis project Ga0105053, IMG submission 78093) | Freshwater microbial communities from Lake Bonney liftoff mats and glacier meltwater in Antarctica - BON-01 | ecosystem: Environmental > Aquatic > Freshwater > Ice > Glacier meltwater | place: Lake...
GGCGGCTATTCGCGGCCGTCCCCGCGCACGCCGTCATTCGCCCCCCGACGCGCGGCACCACGCACGCCGTCGACCAGCGGCGGCTACCGCCGGCCTTCCACCCAACCCTCGGTGCCGTTTTTCGGCCGGGCGGCGCCCTCGCCCGGCGACCAGGCGCTGTCGCGCGAGCGCTCGGGCCGGGCGCTGGAGCAGCAGCGCGCCCAGCAGGCTACCCGCCCACCCGCCGGCCAGCCGCCGCCGGCGTGGGGCGGCAGTGGAGGCAGCAGCGGCGCACGCACCGACCGCCGCACGCCCAGCTATCGCCCGCCCGCCGCCTCCGGGGGCAACTGGTTCGCCCAACAGGGCTGGTCGGCCCCCCGCTACGCCGCCGCGGCGCCACGCAGCTTCGGCGTGTGGGACGGGCTGTTCCTGTGGTTCATGCTCGACCACCTGACCCGTCCGGGCTACGCGAATTTCTTCCGCAACCAGCAGAACGACCCCGGCCTGCAGCAATGGCGCCAGCAGGCCGACCAGATGGCACAGGAAGATCCCGCACTGCGCCGCAAGCTCGCCGAACTCGATGCGCGCACCGCCGAGCCCGACGGCTCCTCCGGATGGGTGGAAGTACCGCCCGACATACCGCCTGGCGTGGCCACCGCCGACGCGACGAAGGTCCGCACCCCCAGCAGCGGCGGCAGCGGCCTGGGCGGCACCCTGTTCAGCATCCTGCTGCTGGGCGGCGCGGGCTTCCTCGCGTATTCCGCCGTGCGCCGCCGCCGTGCCGAGGAACAAGGAGGAAGCGTCATGAACCCGCTGAAATCGGCCGCGTCGATGCTGGGCAACGCCATCGCGCCGAAGCCCTACCGGCCGTCGCATTTCCGCGTCGGCATGGTGCTGAACACCGATTTGTCGCCGTTCATCCTGGCCGCGGGAGCCACCAAGGTGGTGCCGCCAGAGGGCTCGCCGGAGGGGCGGATGACAGTGGCCGCCGTTGGCCATGTCGGCACGGGTGCGGCAGCCCTGGTGCGCCTGCACCTGGCCGACCGCCGGGGCCTGTTCCAGCTGCACCTGGACGCCAGCGGCACACCGGATGAATGCCGCTACTTCTCGCTGTTCGACGAGGTGGCGCCGGCCGATGCCGCCGAATGGGCGCTGTGGCTCGACCCCGCGGAGGGCATGATCGGCTGGCCCGAGTTCCAGACGCAGGACGGCAAGATGTATGCCCGCGCGTGGTCGCCGGGCGGCACCAGGATCGCCCCGATCCGCATGGAGGAGGAGATCACCAGCGCCGAGGGCACCGAGCGGATCAGCCTGCAATCCATGCTGTATGCCGCCCCCACCGGGCTTGCCGCACCCGCGCCGGAAACCGAATACATCCTGGTGGGCGCAGTGGAACGCGGCGGCCAGGCCTGGGTGGAACTGCGCGCCGGCATCGACATCAACCCTGCTTCACTGGAGCTGACATGACCGGCATTCTCGACACCCTCGGTTCCGGCCTGCCGGTGCTGGCACTGCAGTTCGCGGTGACGCTGGCGCTGCTGCTGGTGGGGGCGGCGATCTACATGGCGCTGACGCCGTTCCACGAGCGTGACCTGGTGCGCGCGGGCAACGTGGCGGCGGGCATCGTGCTGGCGGGCACGCTAGTGGCGCTGGCCATTCCGCTCGCCGCCACGCTGGCGACCAGCAGCGTGACCATCGACATCCTGCTGTGGGGCGTGGTGGCGCTGGCGATCCAGCTTGCGACATTCGGGCTGTCGGCGGCCCTCATTCCCAACCTGCGGACGATGATCGAGGACGGCAACGCCGCCGCCGCCCTCGTGCTGACCGGCATCCAGCTTTCCGTTGCCCTGCTCAACGCCGGCGCCATGGCTGGCTGACCCTTCATCAAGCGACATACAGGAGAAACCAGATGTTTTCGTTCATCCGCAACCTCGTGGGCGTGAAGACCGACCAGGCCGTGAACAGCGCCATCGAGTCGATCGTGCGCTGGGATCCGAAATCGGCCACCGAGGCGGAGCTGCGCACCATGGAGGAGCACCTCGATCAACTCGGCCTGCAGGTGGCGCAGGCGCGGGCCGCCTATGAGAAGGAGAAGCGGGAGGCCGACCACATCGTCGCCCTGTCGCAGCAGCGCATGGCCGCGGCCGAGCAGTTGCAGAACCGCCTGGAGGGCGAGGCGAACCCCGCGAACAAGCAGGCCCTGGAGAAGAGCCTGGCTACCCTGGTCGGCATGCTCGAGGAGATGGCGCCCGATGTGGACCGCGAGCGCCAGGACGAGGTGGATGCCGAGACCTTCCTGCGCTCGCTGGAGGAAACCTACCAGCAGGCCGGGCAGAAGCTGCGCTCGGCGCGCGCCGACCTCACCCGCGCCCAGCGCGACATGAGCCGGGCCGACCAGCAGCGCCAGATGGCCGAGCAGCGGGCCGAGGGGGCGCGCCAGGCGGCAGGGCTGGGCTCGGCGACCAGCGGGCTCAGCGTGGCGCTGAAGGCCATGCAGGACAACGCCGCGCGCAACCTGGCGCAGGCGGAGGCGGCGAATGCCAAGGCCAGGCTGCTGAAGCCGGCGAAGCCGGAGCAGGAAGACCCCAACATCGCCGCCGCCATGGCAGAGGCCGCCGGCCGGCCGGCACCCACGGCGAATTTGGGCGAGCGCCTGGCCAGCCTGCGGCTGCGCCACGACTGAACGGCGGCGCATTTTTCCTGGGACTTGCGGGTCCACGGCGGAGGCATTCACATGGCGGCGAACTGAGCGCCGCCATGTGGCGCCTGACCGCCCGGGGGAACCATCGCCATGCTGAAGATCTACGGCCGAGCCAATTCGATCAACGTGCAGAAGGCGCTGTGGGCCGCCGAGGAATGCGGCGTGGCCTATGAGCAGGTGGACGTGGGCGGCGCCTTCGGCGGCAACGACCAGGGCTGGTACCGGGCGATGAACCCGAACGGCGTGGTGCCGACCATCGAGCATGACGGCACCACGATGTGGGAAAGCAACGCCATCGTGCGCTACCTGTGCGCGACCTATGCGCCGGGGACGCTGTGGTCGACCGACCCGAAGGCGCGGGGGGAGGCCGACCGGTGGATGGACTGGCAGGCGACCACCGTGATGTCCGGCATGACCACGCTGTTCTGGGGGCTGATCCGCACACCGGCGGAGAAGCGCGACATGGCGGCGATCGACGCGGCGCGGCCGGCGACGTCGGCGATCTGGGCGCGGCTGGATGCGCATCTGGCGACGCGGCCCTATGTGGCGGGCGGGCAGTTCACCATGGGTGATATTCCGGTGGGGGCAGTGTGCTACCGCTGGATGAACCTGCCGTTCCGGCGCGATGACCTGCCGGAGCTGCCGCATCTGCGGGCGTGGTACGAGCGCCTGGTGCTGCGGCCGGCGTATCGGCGGCATGTGATGATCGTGATGACGTGAAGGAAAGACTCTTCTTTTTCTGAAGAAAAAGAAGCAAAAAGACTTTTGTCCATTTGCGCCCGTCTTTGCCGTTCGAGGCGCGCCTCAGTGGATAAAAGTTTTTTGGTTCTTTTTTTCAAAAAAGAACATTTTATATATAATTACTTATATCATTGTTTTTATCTTGGAACGTTTACCGTAAGCGATGGTGTTGCCCTTTTGGCGTCGTTTCAACGCTGATGGGCGGGTCGCGGGCCGTGCTGCGGTGCTTCGGCGCAGGGGCCGGGCGGGGTGCGGGTTCGCGATGGGGGGTGTGGACGGAGTCCGGGTGTTCGGACGCGGCGCGGCGTTTGGCGCGGGGGCGCGGGGCGCGGCGGTGGGGATTACGGGTGCGGGCGGCGCTGGCGCGCGGGGTGGTGGCGCGTGGCACGGGTGGCGAGGGAAGGGTGCCGGATTGCCAGAGGGCGATGAGGTTCTCCAGTCGGCCGAAGATGCGGGCGAGACAGGCGAGGATGAGTGCGTGCACCGCGCCCGGCAGCCAGAACGGCGCCGGGATCGCCGCGGTGGACTCGCGCAGCTGCGCGAGGCCTTGCGCGAGGCCCGGGCCGGCCTGGATGGGGGGATGAACTAACATTTTGCCAATTTATCTAACCGTCGGCGCCGCTGCAAGGAAAATATTCGGCAGGCGGGTTGCCTTGGCGGTGTGGGGGGCCGATCCTGCGGCGTGACGGGCAGGTGCGGATGACGGATGCGGCGGATGCGGCGGGCGACGACGGCTCGCCGGCATGGAAGGTGACGCTGGCGACGATGCTGGCGGTGCAGAGCTTGATGAGTCTTTCGTTCACCTTCCTGACGCCGATCATGCCGCTGTACCTGCCGGAGCTTGGGGTGGAGACGGATTTCCACCTCTATTTGTGGGCCGGGGTATTGGGGTCCACCGCCTCCTTCGTGGCGGCTTTTACCTCCCCGCTATGGGGGCGGATGGCGGACCGCTATGGGCGCAAGCTGATGGTGTTGCGTTCGGCCTTCGCGATTTCGGTGTGCACCGTGCTGATGGGCGTGGTGGTGGACGTGTGGCAGTTGCTGGGTGCCAGGATGCTGATGGGGGTGTTCGCGGGGTTCTCGGCGGCCTCGGTGGTTTTGATCGCGAGCCAGGTGCCGCAGCGCAAGCTGGCGTCCTCGCTGGGGCTGATGAGCACGGCGCAGTTGGCCGGCTCGCTGATGGGCCCGGTGATGGGGGGCGTTCTGGCCGATGTGACCGGCAGCTACCGGATTCCGTTCTTTGTGGCGGGCAGCCTTTCGATGACGGCGTTCGTGCTGGCGTGGTGGCTGGTGCCGGAAAGCTTCTCGGCGCCGAAGCCCAATGCGGTGGAGCGATCGATCCTGGCCTCGATGCGGCTGATGCTGTCGAACCAGGCGATGGCGGCGCTGGTGCTGGTGCTGCTGCTGACGCAGTTCGCGGTTCAGTCGGTGCAGCCGGTGGTGACGCTGTATGTGCAGGACATGGTGGGCGACCGGGCGGACCTGGCGACGCTGGCGGGTGTTGCGATGTCGGTGACGGGGCTGGCGGGGATTTTCGCGGTGCCGTTGCTGAGCCGGGCGGCGGACGGGCTGGGCGAGAAGCGGGTGGTGATGATTGCGCTGGCCGGCGCGGCGCTGATGACCGCACCGCAGGCCCTGACGCACAGCTATCCGTGGTTCCTGGCGGAGCGGTTCGGGCTGGGGCTGTTCATCGGCAGCATCGTGCCGATCACCAACGCGCTGATCGGCCGGCTGACGGCGCCGGAGGAGCGGGGGATCACCTATGGCATGACCTCGTCGGCGTATTTCCTCGGCAACGCGCTGGGGCCGATCTCGGGCGGGACGGTGGCGGCGTTCGTGGGGCTGCCGTGGGTGTTCGTGTTGACGACGGTGCTGCTGCTGCTGGGGCTGGTGTGGGTGGCGGTTTCGGTGCCGGGAGGGCGACGATGAGCTGGGAGGCGCTGGCGCGGGCGCGGTATCTGAACCTTGAGTCCTTTCGCCGCGACGGCACCGCGGTGCGCACGCCGTTGTGGTTCGCGCCGGGCGGGGATGGGGTGTTGTTCGTTTACACGCGGGCGGATGCGGCGAAGGTGAAGCGGCTGCGGCGCGCGCCGGGGTGCCGGATTGCGGCGTGCGACATGCGGGGGAATGTCGCCGGGCCTTGGCTCGACGCGACGGCCGCCATCGTTTCGGGCGACGTGGCGGCGCGGGGAATGGCACTGCTGGATCGGCGGTACTGGCCGTGGAAGCAGCTGATCGGCGTGCTGGCGCGGCTGCGGCCGGGGGCGCGGCGGGTGGTGATGGCGCTCAGGGCAAGAGAGTAGGAGGGAAGCAGTTCTTTTTTGAAAAAAAGAACCAAAAACTTTTGTCCATTTGCACCGGACTTATATCGGTGAAGATGGATGCAAATGGATAAAAAGTCTTTTTGCTTCTTTTTCTTCAGAAAAAGAAGATGCTTCTTTATCTCTTGACCCGTCCCACCGCCGGCGGCGCGTTGCGGCCGCTTTCCTTGGCCCAGGTGTCGCGCAGGCCGACAGTGCGGTTGAACACCAGGGCGCCGGGGCGGCTGTCGGGGTCGGGGGTGAAGTAGCCTTGGCGTTCGAACTGGACGACTTCGCTCTCGGGGAGGGTGGCGAGGGTGGGTTCGAGCATGGCGGCTTGCAGGGTTTCGAGGGACTCGGGGTTGAGGTCGGCGAAGACGTCGCCGTCCGCACCCGGGTCGGGGCGGGTGAAGAGCGGGTTGTAGAGGCGGATTTCGGCGGGCACGGCATCCGTGGCGGCGACCCAGTGGAGGGTGGCCTGGACTTTCCTTCCGTCGGGGGAGTTGCCGCCCTTGGAGGCGGGGTCGTAGGTGCAGCGGAGTTCGGTGACTTCGCCGGCTTCGTTCTTGATTACCTCGCGGCAGGTGATGAAGTAGGCGTAGCGCAGGCGGACCTCGCGGCCCGGCGAGAGGCGGAAGAACTTTTTTGGCGGGTCTTGCATGAAGTCGTCCTGCTCGACCCAGAGTTCGCGGCCGAAGGTGACGGGGCGGGTGCCCTGGGCGGGGTCGTCGGGGTGGTTGATGGCGTTCAGGGTTTCGGTCTGGGCTTCGGGGTAGTTCTCGATGACGACCTTGAGGGGGCGCAGGACGGCCATGCGGCGGGGGGCGGTGCGGTTCAGTTCCTCGCGGACGGTGAAATCCAGCAGGGCGGGGTCGACCACCGAGTTGGCGCGGGCCATGCCGACGCGCTTGATGAATTCGCGCACGGCGGAGGGCGGCACGCCGCGGCGGCGCAGGCCGGCCAGGGTGGGCATGCGCGGGTCGTCCCAGCCGCGGACGTGGCTGCCGGCGACGAGGCGGGTGAGGACGCGCTTGGACAGCACGAGGCCGGCGATGTTCAGGCGGGCGAATTCGTACTGGCGCGGGCGGGTGGGCTTGCCGAGGGCGGCGATCGGCAGGCGGTCGAGGAACCAGTCGTACAGCGGGCGGTGGTCCTCGAACTCCAGCGTGGCGAGCGAGTGGGTGATGCCCTCGATCGCGTCGGACTGGCCGTGGGCGTAGTCGTAGGTGGGATAGATGCACCAGGCGTCGCCGGTGCGCGGGTGGCTGGCGTGCAAAATGCGGTACAGCACCGGGTCGCGCAGGTTCATGTTGCCCGCGGCCATGTCGATCTTCGCCCGCAGCACGCGTGCGCCATTTGGGAATTCGCCGGCGCGCATCCGGCGGAACAGGTCGAGGTTCTCGTCGGCCGCGCGGTCGCGGAACGGCGCGTTGCGGCCGGGCTCGGTCAGCGTGCCACGGGCGGCGCGGATTTCGTCGGGCGACTGGTCGTCGACATAGGCATCGCCCTGGCCGATCAGGTGCTCGGCCCAGCCATAGAGTTGCTCGAAATAGTCCGACGCATAGTACAGGTGCCCGCCCCAGTCGAAGCCGAGCCAGCGCACGTCGCGCGCGATGGCGTCGATGAACTCCTGCTCCTCCTTGGTCGGGTTGGTGTCGTCGAAGCGCAGGTGGCAACGGCCGCCGAATTCCTGGGCGACGCCGAAGTTCAGGCAGATCGACTTGGCGTGGCCGATATGCAGGTAGCCGTTGGGCTCGGGCGGAAAGCGGGTGACCACTTCCTCCACGCGCCCCTGCGCGCGATCAGCGTCGATGATGTCGCGGATGAAGTCTCGCCCCGCCTCTCCAGCGCCCGCCTCTGCCGATCCCGTCGCCACCGTGCCAGCCACCATCCCGATCCCTTGTCCCGCGCGGGCAAGCGCGCCGCCGCGCCTATCTAGACCACCGCCCGGCGCTTGTCTCGGCGCGCATTACACCTGCAGCGTGGCACGGGCCCGCACCCCGGCGCCCAGACGGGCCATGCGCACCGCACGCGGCCCGCGGGCCACCGACAGCGACGTCTGGATGCTGCCGAGGCGCTGTTCGAGGGCGGCGCTGCGGTGCGCGGCATGGGTATCGCGGAATGTAGCCACGCGGCGGGCGAATTCGGCGCTAAGCTGGCGCAGGCCGATCAGCAGGGCCTGCGGGCCGGCCTCCTCCAGTTGCCAGGCGTCGAGCGCGCCGGCCAGCGCCTCGGCCGACGGGCCGGCCAGGGCGGCGAGGCCCGCGAGCGCGCCAAGCTCGGCCACCGCCTCGTCCGCCGGCGTGGCACCGAGTTCGAGTGCCAGCAGATGCACCATGCCGGCGAGGTTGCCGGCCATGCCGGAGGTGCCGACGGCGTCCTCCGCGTCGCGGAACGGCAGGGCCATGCATTCATAGGCGGTATCCAATTCCCCCAGCACGGCGCTGGCCGGCAGGCGGCAGCCGCGCAGCCGCAGGGCGACATGGCCGACCGGGCGCATGGTGGCCGGGGTTGGCGCCGCCACCACCTCCAGCCCCGGGGTGTCGCGCGGCACCAGGAAGAAGGAGTAGCGTTTGCGGCCCCCGCCACCCTCCTTCGCATCAATGGCGGTGATCGCCAGCACCACATACAGACCGGCGATGTCGCCGTTGGTCACATAGGATTTGTCGCCATCCAGCCGGTACGCGCCGTCCTCGCGCGTTGCCGTGGTGGTGAGGTGCTTGGGGTGGGCGCCGACCTTCGGCTCCGAGATTGCCACCCCTGCGGTGAGCGCGCCGCTGGCCAGGGCGGGCAGGAAGTGCTTCTGCTGGGCGGGGTTGCCGAAGCCGGCGAGGAACCAGCGGGCGACCATCTGGTGCCCGCCCCACACGCCGGCCAGGCCGGTGGAGCCGCCCTCCTCCACCAGCAGGCGCTCGGCGGCGGCGATGTCGGCGTAGTTTCCGCCGTCGCCGCCGTGCTCGGCGGGCAGGCCGATGCGGAACAGGCCTTCGTCGGCCATGGCGCGCCACAGGTCGGGCGGGAAGGTCGCGCTGGCCAGCAGGTCGCGCGAGGCGATCTGGCGGCGGGCGAACCCGACCAGACCGATCTGCACCGGCGTATGCTGCATCCGTCACCTCCATGCCACAGCGCATGGTCGCAGACGCGTGCCCAGTTGCCAAACTGCGATGTGCCCGACGCGAATCCGTTTGCGCCGGCCCGGTTGTGTGTTAATCGCCCTGGCAACAAGCCTTCCGGCGTTGCCGTCCCGCTATCGGCAGGCTCCCAGAAGAAGGCCCCACCCAATCCAGGGAGAGTTTCAGACGTGGTGAGCCCAACCCGTTTCTTCCTCGCCGCGACGATGCTGGTCGCCAGCGCCGTCGCCATCCCGGTCGCCCAGGCGCAGGAGCCGAAGCGTGGCGGGATCCTGCGCGTCGTACAAAACGACAACCCGCCTTCCGCCTCAATCTACGAATCAGCGTCCATCTCGGTCGCGGCCCCCTTCATGGCCGTCTACAACAACCTCGTGGTGTTCGACGCCAAGGACGACCGCGACCGCATGGACGCCATCTTGCCCGAACTGGCCACCGAATGGTCCTGGAGTGCCGACGGCAAGGCGCTCACCTTCAAGCTGCGCAGCGGCGTGAAATGGCACGACGGCAAGGCGTTCACCTCGGCCGACGTGAAGTGCACGATGGACCTGCTGAAGGGCCTGCGGGAGGACAAGCTGCGGATCAATCCGCGCCGCAGCTGGTACGAGAACGTGCAGGAGACGGTGACGAACGGTGACTTCGAGGTCACCTTCAAGCTCGGCTGGGCGCAACCCTCGCTGCTGGCGATGTTCGCCTCCGGCTTGTCGCCGATCTACCCCTGCCACGTAAACGCCGCCACCATGCGCACGCACCCGATCGGCACCGGCCCGTTCCACTTCGTCGAGATGCGCCAGAACGAGATCATCCGGCTCGCACGCAACCCCGACTACTGGAAACCCGGCCAGCCCTATCTCGACGGGATCGAGAGGCCGATCATCACCAGCCGCGCCACCGCCACGCTCGCCTTCCTCGCCGGGCGCGTGGACATGACCTTCCCCTACACGGTGACGCCGGCGATCCTGACGGACATCGAGGCGCAGGCGCCGCAATCGGTGTGCCGCATAGGCCCGACGAACACCAACGGCAACCTGCTCCTGAACCGCGAGAGGGCGCCCTTCGACAACCCCGACCTGCGCCGCGCCATGGCGCTGACCATCGACCGCAAGGCGTTCAACGATATCCTGTTTGAGGGTAATGGGAAGATCGGCTCGGCGATGCTTCCGGCCCCCGAGGGCGTCTGGGGCATGCCGCAGTCGATCCTGCAGTCCATCGCCGGCTACGGCCCGGACGTGGCCAAGAACCGCGCCGAGGCACGCGCGCTGATGGAGAAGCACGGCTACGGCCCGAACAAGCGGCTGGCGATGAAGATCACCACCCGCAACCTCCCGACCTGGCGCGACATGGCCGTGATCCTGATCGACCACCTGCGGGAGATCTACGTGGACGGCGAGCTCGAGATCATCGAAACCGCCGCCTGGTATGGCAAGGTCACCCGCAAGGACTACACTATCGGCCTCAACACCACCGGCAACGGCATCGACGACCCGGACCAGAACTTCTTCGAGCACTACGCCTGCAAGTCCGAGCGCAACGTTACCGGCTATTGCAACCCGGAACTCGAGAAGATGTTCGTGGCGCAGTCCCAGGAGACCGACATCGAGAAGCGCAAGCGGATGGTCTGGGAGATCGACCGGCAGTTGCAGGAGGATCTGGCTCGCCCGGTCATCGTGCACAACGTCGCCGGCACCTGCTGGCATCCCACGGTGATCGGCATCAACCCCGCCTTGAACGCGATCTATAACCGCCACCGCTACGATGACGTCTGGCTGAACCGCTAACGCCGGTAGACCCGCGTTTGACCTGGTCTCCTCATGCCATGGCGGGACGAGCGCCGGGCTTGTTTCTCCCGCAGACGCGCGCCCGGCTGCAAACCGCGCGCTGATCGCGCGATATCCTTTGCGCTCGCACGGTTGTGTGTTAGGCGTCGAGCACCAAGCCTTCCGGCGTTGCAGCCCCGCTATCGGCAGCCTCCCAGAAGAAGGCGCCCCACTCGTACAGGGAGAGTTTCAGACGTGTTGAGCCCAACCCGATTATTGCTCGCCGCGACAATGCTGTTCGCCAGCGCCGTCGCCGTCCCGATCGCCCAGGCCCAGGAGCCGAAAAGTGGCGGAATCCTGCGCGTCCAACAGCGCGACAACCCCGGATCCGCTTCGATCCACGAAGGAGCGACCGTCTCGGTCAATGCGCCGTTCATGGGCGTCTACAACAACCTCGTGATGTTCGACACCAAGAACGACCGTGATCGCATGGACGCCATCGTGCCCGAACTGGCCACCGAATGGTCTTGGAGCGCGGACGGCAAGGCGCTCACCTTCAAGCTGCGCAGCGGCGTGAAATGGCACGACGGCAAGCCGTTCACCTCGGCCGACGTGAAGTGCACGATGGACATGCTGAAGGGCCAGGGCGAGAACAAGCTGCGGATCAACCCGCGCCGCGCCTGGTACAGCAACGTGCAGGAGACGGTGACGAACGGTGACTTCGAGGTCACCTTCAAGATGGGCTGGGCGCAGCCCTCGCTGTTGGGGATGCTCGCCTCCGGCTATTCGCCGATGTACCCCTGCCACGTGAGCGCCGCGAGCATGCGCACCAAGCCCATCGGCACAGGTCCGTTCCGTTTCGTCGAGTTCAAGCAGAACGAGATCATCCGCCTCGCCCGCAACCCAGACTACTGGAAGCCCGGTCGGCCCTATCTCGACGGGATCGAGATGCCGATCATCACCACCCGCGCCACCGCCATGCTGGCCTTCATCGCCGGGCGCGTCGACATGACCTTCCCGACCGAGGTTTCCCCGCCGATCCTGGCGGATGTCAAGTCGCAGGCGCCGGAATCGATATGCCATATGGGGCCGACGAACGTCAGCGTTAACCTGATCATCAACCGCGACAAAGCGCCCTTCGACAACCCCGACCTGCGCCGCGCCATGGCATTGACGATCGACCGCAAGGCGTTCAACGACATCCTGTACAATGGTACGGGGTCGCTCGGCGCGGCGATGCTTCCGGCCCCTGAGGGCGTCTGGGGGATGCCGCAGTCGATCCTGCAGACCATCGCCGGCTACGGCCCGGACGTGGCCAAGAACCGCGCCGAGGCGCGCGCGTTGATGGAGAAGCACGGCTACGGCCCGAACAAGCGGCTGTCGATGAAGGTCGCCACCCGCAACATCCAGGTATACCGCGACCCGGCCGTGATCCTGATCGACCACCTGCGGGAGATCTACGTGGACGGCGAACTGGAGATCGTCGAAACCGCCGCCTGGCATAGCAAGATCGCCCGCAAGGACTACGCCGTCGGGCTGAACCTCACCGGCAACGGCATCGACGACCCGGACCAGAACTTCTTCGAGAACTACGCCTGCAATTCTGAGCGCAACGTCACGGGCTATTGCAACAAGCCGCTTGAAGAGATGTTCGTGAAGCAGTCCCAGGAGACTGACATCGAGAAGCGCAAGCAGATGGTCTGGGAGATCGACCGGCAGTTGCAGGAGGATCTGGCCCGCCCGATCATCGTGCACACCGTCGGCGGCACCTGCTGGCATCCCACGGTGATCGGCTTCAACCCCGCGGTGAACGCGATCTACAACCGCTATCGCTACGACGACGTCTGGCTGAACCGCTAACGCAGGCACGCCCGCGTTTGAACTGGCCTCCTCCCGCCCCGGCGGGAGGAGCGCCGGGCTTGTTTCTCCCCTGGAAATCGGAGGCCCGATTGGGCGCCTACCTCGTTCGGCGATCCGCGCTGATGTTGCTGACGCTGTTCGGCATCTCGGTGATCATCTTCGTCCTCCTGCGCGTCGTTCCCGGCAACATCGTCGATATTCTGTTCGACACCGCCGGCATGATCGATCCGGCCGACAAGGCGCGGATCGAGCGCGACCTCGGCATCGACCTGCCGCTGCCGCAGCAGTATTTCGTGTGGATATCGGGATTCTTCAGCGGCAACCTCGGCTATTCCTACGTCTCGGAGAAGCTGGTCGTCGCCGAGATCGCTCTGCGCATCCCGGTCACGCTGAAGTTGGCGATACTGGCGCTGTTCTTCACTGTCGCCCTCGGCGTGCCGCTCGGCGTCATCAGCGCGGTGCGGCAGGATACCGCCATCGACTACACGCTGCGTGTGGTCAGCCTGTCGGGCCTGTCGCTGCCCTCGTTCTGGCTCGCACTGCTGATCCTGATGGCCTTCGTCTCCTGGTTCGGCATGATTCCGATCTACACCGACACGCCAGACAGCATATGGGACGAGATCCTGCTTCTCGCCGTGCCTGCCGCGGCCGTCGGGTTTCGATCCTCCTCGCTGGTGATGCGCCTCACGCGCTCGGCCATGCTCGAAGTGCTGCGGCAGGACTACATCCGCACCGCACGGGCCAAGGGAGCGACGCGCAATTCGGTGAACTACCGCCACGCCCTGCGCAACGCTTTGCTGCCGGTGGTGACCGTTCTGGGCATCGAGGCGGCCTTTCTGATCGGCGGGCTGATCGTGACCGAGACGGTGTTCAACATCCCCGGCGTGGCCCGCTTCCTGGTCGAGGCGATCCGCTCGCGCGACTATCCGATCGTACAGAACCTGGTGATGATGATCGCCGTTGTTGTGGTGCTGGTGAACTTCGCGGTCGACATGCTGTACGCCACGCTCGACCCGCGCATCAAGTATACGGACTGATCATGAGCAGCCCATCCTACGAAAGCGAACTCGTCCGCGCCGGCGCCCGTGCCGAGGGGCTGTTTGGCCGTTCGGTGCACTTCGTGCGTCTCTATCCGCTGGGTGCGGCCGGCGCGGTGATCATGACGGTTTTCGTGCTGGCGGCGGTGTTCGCCGAGCTGATCACCGCAAACGGTCCCCTGGCCACCAATGCGTCGCGCTCGCTCGCAGCACCCGGCGCCGATTATTGGCTGGGTGCCGATGTCATGGGGCGCGATCTGTACAGCCGGATCGTCTACGGTGCGCGCATATCGCTCGCCGTCGGCATCGGCTCCACGGTGCTCGGCTGCTTGCTCGGCGTCGTCATCGGCCTGGCCTCGGGCTATCTCGGCGGGTGGTTCGACTTGGTGACGCAGCGCATCATGGACATCCTGCAGGCGCTGCCGTTGCTGGTGCTCGCCTTGGTGTTCGCCGCCGCCCTCGGCCCCTCGCTGCAAAACACCATCATTGCGATCTCCATCCCGCTGATCCCGACGGTGGCGCGCGTGATCCGCTCCAACACGCTGGCCTTGCGCGAGCAGGCCTTCGTGGAAGCGGCCAACGCGATCGGCATGAGCGAGTGGCGCATCGCCGCGCGCCACATCCTGCCGAACACGGTGGCGCCGCTGATCGTGCTGGCTACCGCTCAGTTCGCCGCGGCGATTCTGACCGAGGCGTCGCTCTCCTTCCTCGGGCTCGGTATCCCCGAGCCGCATCCTTCCTGGGGCCGCATGCTTTCCGAATCCGCCGCCGAATACATGCGCCGCGCGCCCTGGCTGGTGATCTTCCCCGGCCTGGCGATCAGCCTGGTGGTGTTCGGCATCAACCTGCTGGGCGATGCGCTGCGCGACATGCTTGATCCGCGGCAGCGCGGCTAGGAACCTGCCGATGAGCGATACCCCCAATCACGAAGTGCCGGCCCTCGAAGTGCCAGTCCTCGAAGTGCGGGGCCTGCGAACCCTGTTCTTCACCCGCCAAGGCCTGGTGCGCGCGGTCAGCGACCTGTCCTTTCATGTCGGCCGCGGCGAGGTGCTGGCCATCGTCGGCGAATCCGGCTGCGGCAAGAGCATCACCGCATTGTCGGTCATGCGCCTGGTGCCCACGCCACCGGGGCGTATCGATGCCGGCAGCGTGAAGCTGGAGGGCCGCGATCTGCTGGCGATCGACGAGGAGGAAATGCGCGCGGTTCGCGGCAACGAGATCTCGATGATCTTCCAGGAGCCGATGACCTCGCTGAACCCGGTGCTGACCATCGGCAGCCAGATCGCCGAGGCGGTGCGCCTGCACCAGGACGTCTCGGCCGCCGAGGCCTGGACGCGCGCGGTCGAGATGCTCGCCCTGGTGCGCATCCCCGAACCGGCCCAGCGCGCCCGCGAATATCCCCACCAACTGTCCGGCGGCATGCGCCAACGCGCCATGATCGCCATGGCGCTGTCGTGCAACCCGAAGGTGCTGATCGCCGACGAGCCGACCACGGCGCTCGACGTCACCATCCAGGCGCAGATCCTCGACCTGATCCTCAAGCTCCAGGAGGAGCGCGGCACCGCGGTGATCCTGATCACCCACGACCTCGGCGTGGTCGCCGAGACGGCGCACCGCGTGGTGGTGATGTATGCCGGCCGCAAGATCGAGGAAGCCCGCGTCGAGGACCTGTTCGACACGCCGCTGCACCCCTACACGCACGGGCTGATGGCCTCGGTGCCGCGCTTGGCAATACTCGGCGGCGAGCCGGCGCCCACCGGCGAGGAATTCCAGCGGCTGCAGGAAATCCCCGGCATGGTGCCGGCGCTGTACGCCCTGCCCCAGGGCTGCGCCTTCGCGCCACGCTGCGCCCATGCCGACGCCACCTGCCGGGACGTCTATCCCGACTACATCGAACGCCGGCCCGGCCACTGGGTGGCGTGCTGGCATGCCGAACGACTGTATGGAGCCGGGGCATGAACGCGTCGCAGGCAATGCCGCCGGGCATCGCGGCCACCGGCACGCCGGTCATCGAAATCGAGGGCCTGAAGAAGCACTTCCCCATCCGCCGCGGCCTCCTGCGCCGCACCGTGGGCCAGGTATATGCCGTGGACGGCGTCAGCTTCTCCATCGGCGAGGGCGAGACGCTCGGCCTGGTTGGCGAGAGCGGCTGCGGCAAATCCACCGTGGCGCGCACCGTCATGCGCCTGATCGAACCCACTGACGGCACCATCCGCCTCGGCGGCACCGACGTCACCCGCCTTTCGAAGGCCGAGATGCGGCCGTTCCGGCGGCAGATGCAGATGATCTTCCAGGACCCGTTCAGCTCGCTGAACCCGCGCATGAGCGCCGGCGCCATCGTGCGCGAGCCACTGCTGGTGCACGGCGTGGCCAGCGGCGCGGAAGCCGACGAGCGCACCGCGGCGATCTTCCAGCAGGTCGGGCTGCGCGCCGCCCAGATGAACAACTTCCCGCACCAGTTCTCCGGCGGCCAGCGCCAGCGCGTCAGCATCGCCCGCGCCCTGGCGCTGAACCCCCGCCTGATCGTGGCCGACGAGCCGGTCTCCGCGCTGGACGTGTCGATCCAGGCCCAGGTGGTCAACCTGCTGAAGGACCTCCAGGAAAGGCTCGGGCTTTCCACCTGTTCATCGCCCACGACCTCGCCA
>Ga0105053_10006471_pt1 | contig 16123 bp, 14 predicted proteins | sample BON01_FD_78093 | JGI IMG/M metagenome (GOLD analysis project Ga0105053, IMG submission 78093) | Freshwater microbial communities from Lake Bonney liftoff mats and glacier meltwater in Antarctica - BON-01 | ecosystem: Environmental > Aquatic > Freshwater > Ice > Glacier meltwater | place: Lake...
AGGCAAGGGCAAGATTGTCGACTGGCTCTCAGAGCGCGCCGATGTCGTGGTGCGCTTTCAGGGCGGGCACAATGCCGGCCATACGCTGCAGATCGACAACACCACCTTCAAGCTCTCGCTGCTGCCCTCGGGCGTCGTGCGCGGCGGCAAGCTTTCGATCCTGGGCAATGGCGTCGTCGTCGACCCCTGGGCGCTGTTCGCCGAAATCGAGAAGATCGCCGGCCAGGGCGTCGAAATCACACCCGACAACCTGCTGATTGCCGAGAACGTGGCTCTGATCCTGCCGCTGCACGGCGATCTTGACCGCCACCGCGAACAGGCCCGGGGCGAACATTTCATCGGCACCACCGGGCGCGGCATCGGCCCGGCCTATGAGGACAAGGTCGCCCGCCGCGCCGTGCGCCTGTGCGACCTCGACGATGCGGACACTCTTGCCCACAAGATCGACATGATGCTCCAGCACCACGAACCGCTGCGTCGCGGTCTGGGGATGGAGCCGGTCGATCGGGATGCCCTGATCGCCTCGCTGACCGCGATCGCGCCGCGTCTGCTCAGTTTTGCCCAGCCGGTCTGGCGGCGCCTGGACGACCTGCGCCGCGCCGGCAAGCGCATCCTGTTCGAGGGTGCCCAGGGCCATCTGCTCGACATCGATCATGGCACCTACCCCTTCGTCACCTCGTCCAACACGGTCGGCGCCTTCGCCGCGGTGGGTTCGGGCATGGGGCCGGGCGGAATCCACTATGTTCTGGGCATCACCAAGGCCTACACGACCCGGGTCGGCTCGGGCCCGTTTCCCACCGAGCAGGACAACGAGGTCGGCCGTACCCTGGGCGAGCGGGGTAACGAATTCGGCACGGTAACAGGGCGTCCGCGCCGCTGCGGCTGGTTCGATGCGGTGCTGGTGCGTCAGGCGATCAAGGTCGGGGGCATCAACGGCATTGCGCTGACCAAGCTCGATGTGCTCGACGGCATCGATCCGATCAAGGTCTGCGTCGGCTACCGCTACAAGGGCGTCACCCTCGATCACCTGCCCGCAGGGCCCCATGTCCAGGCCGGCGTCGAACCGATCTACGAGACGCTGGAAGGCTGGAGCGAAAGCACCCAGGGCGCACGTTCCTGGGCGGAACTGCCGGCGACCTGCATCAAATACGTGCGTCGCATCGAAGAATTGATCGAGGCACCTGTCGCCTTGCTCTCCACAAGCCCGCAACGCGAGGATACCATCCTCGTTACCGATCCGTTCGCCGACTGAACGGAATCACAGGGAAAGTATCGCCATGACCCGCCAACTCGCCATGACCGTCCTTGCTGCGTCGCTTTTCGTTGCGGCACTGCCGTTGGCACATGCGCAGTTCGCCGACGACACCCAGAACCTCTTCACGGGCGATCCCGACGCGCCCAAGACCAAGGACGATCTGTTGATTTTCGATCTCGACAAGCCCGACAGCCAGGACGAAATCACCGGCAGCGGCAAGGCCCAATCAGTTGAGGAGTTATGCTGTTCCCTGAGTGCGGCGGAACGCGCGACCGACGGCCTGTGTTTCGAGGCCCAGTGTCCGGAGTAACCGAACCAGCGATTGCCCTGTTGGAAGGTCGGTTGTTGCGGTGGTTCACGTCAGGCAGGACGGCGCTGAAGGCTGTTGCGGCCGCGGTTCTGGCCGCTGCCGTCTGCGTGGCCGATGGCGCGGCAGCCGACGAGCCCGGCGCGGAAGCACCCTCCGACGAGAAACTCTGGAGCGTCGTGGTCTTCGCCGGTCCGGGAAGCTCGCGGGTGTTCAGCCGCACGCTCAAGAATCTGCACGATTTCGACGACAATGGCCAATGGCTCGCCGCCGCTGCCCTGCGCCGGCAGATTGCACGGCCCTTCGACCACGTCGTTCTCGAGGCTGAGGGGATGTTTGCCCAGCACTGGGGCAGCCAGAGTTTTGGCGAGTTCGGTGCTGCGCTCAACACCCGGCTGGTCGACAGCCCGTGGGACCACGTTCTGGTCACGACCTTTGCGATCGGGGTCGGACCTTCGCTGACCACTGCGCAGCCCGAAGTTGAACTCAATGATCAGGGCGAAGGCGGCAAGCTGCTTAACCAGTTCAACCTGGAACTGACGCTGGCGCTGCCAGATTACCCCGACGAAGCGCTGGTTCTGCGCCTGCAGCACCGTTCGGCCCTGCTGGGCCAGCTCAACAAGAGCGAAGGTTCGGAATTCGTCGCCGTGGGAGCGCAGTTCAAGTTCTGACGCCCCGGCCGCGGGAGCGGCCAGGGCGCCGGAAAAACTATTGCATCACCGCGTTGCGGCGTTCGGCTGCGGCGTTGCGCACCGACTTCTGCAGCTTCTCGAAGGCGCGCACCTCGATCTGGCGCACGCGCTCGCGGCTGATGCCATATTCCTGGGAAAGATCCTCAAGAGTCTTGGGGTTTTCCGACAGCCGGCGCTCCACCAGGATATGCCGCTCCCGCTCGTTGAGCGCCTCCATGGCATGGGAGAGCAGGGCACGGCGCGATTCCAGTTCCTCGCGATCGCCCAAGGTTTCTTCCTGGTTATCGCTTTCGTCGACCAGCCAGTCCTGCCATTCGCCGTCGCCATCGATCTGCAGGGGCGCGTTGAGCGAGTGGTCGGGGCTTGCCAGACGGCGGTTCATGGACACCACGTCCTGCTCGGGAACGGCCAGACGCTTGGCGATTTCGGCCACCGTGTCGGGGTGCATATCGCCATCTTCAATCGCCTGAAGTTGTCCTTTCAACTTGCGGAGATTGAAGAACAATTTCTTCTGCGCTGCAGTGGTTCCCATCTTCACCAGGGACCACGAATGCAGGATGTATTCCTGGATCGCGGCGCGGATCCACCACATCGCATAGGTCGCCAGGCGGAAACCCTTGTCCGGGTCGAAACGCTTGACCGCCTGCATCAGGCCGACGTTGCCCTCAGAGATCAGCTCGGCGAGCGGCAGGCCATAGCCGCGATAACCCATCGCGATCTTGGCGACCAGGCGCAGATGGCTGGTGACCAGCTCGTGGGCAGCATCGACGTCGCCGTCCTCGCGCCAGCTTTTGGCCAGGCGGAATTCCTGCTCGGGCTCGAGCATGGGAAATTTCCTGATCTCGCGCAGATAGCCCGACAGGCTGCTTTCGGGGGTCAGGGCTGGAAGGCTCAACTGGGCCATGATTCTCCATTCATTTCGCATCGGGCGGCGCACACGGCGCCATCCCTCTCATCATACTATACGTCTGAGCAACGCATTTGGACCTTCACTGTATCCTACCTACCAAGTCAACTTTATGTCAGATGCCCAGGAAGGCAGCGTCCAGACCCGCCGAGACGGCGGCAATCTCGGGTGGCAGCGGACTTTCGAATTCTACCATGACGTTTGTGACCGGATGAAGGAACGACAGACGGGCGGCATGCAGGGCCTGGCGATCGAGCGCGGCAACCAGGCCGCGCACCGGTTCGGGCAGATGCTGCAGCTTGCCTGTATCGCCGCGGCCATAGACCGGATCGCCCAGCACGCTGTGGCCGATATGGGTCATGTGGACACGGATCTGATGGGTCCTTCCCGATGCCAGTTTCAGGGCCAGCCTGCAGGCGACCACCCCCCAGGCCTGTTCGACGGCATAATGGGTGCTCGCCGTCTTTCCGCCGCGGGTCACCACGGCCATCTTCTTGCGATTGGTCGGGCTGCGGCCAATGTCGCCGACGACATCGCCGCTGGTCGGTTTGGGGATGCCCCAGACCAGCGCAAGGTAGCGGCGGGAGACCTGGCGCGCGGCCAGCGCATTGGAAAGCCGGATATGGGCATCGTCATGTTTGGCGACAACCATCAGGCCGCTGGTGTCCTTGTCGAGGCGATGGACAATGCCGGGGCGCTTTTCGCCGCCGATGCCCGAAAGGCTGTCGCCGCAATGGGCGATCAGGGCATTGACCAGGGTGCCGTCGGGATTGCCCGAAGCCGGGTGGACCACCATCCCGGCCGGTTTGTCGACCACCAGGATGTGTTCGTCCTCGAAGACGACATTGAGGGGAATGTCCTCGCCCTGGGGCCGGGCAGGGCGCGGAGGCGGGATCTTCAGCGTCAGGCGTTCGGCCGGTTTGACCCTGTAATTGGTGTCCGTTATCGTCCGCCCGCCTGCGATCAGGCGGCCTTCCTCGATCAGCGCCTGGATGCGCGCGCGCGACAGTTCGGGATGCGCTTCGGCCAGCACCCGGTCAAGCCGTTGCCCGACCTGCTCGGCGGTCGCGACGTGGTCCAGGATCGTTCGTTCGTTCACATCAATCGCCTCGGTCGATCCGGACAGTTCTGGCCGGAGTATCCTGGCCGGAGTATTCCGGCGGGAACCACCTGGAGTTACACAATGGACCGCGGTCTTACCACGATCAAAGTCGTCGTCGTCGTCCTGGGGCTGCTCATCGTGGCTGCCACGGTCGTTCTTGTCATGGCCGCCATCGACCAGGCCGGAAAGCCGACTGAACCGGACACCAGCACCGCCGCGGTGACCGAACCTGCCGTCCCGACCATGACGGCCGCGCCGGCGCCGGCAGCCTCGGACTTTGCCGATGTCGCGGTGGCGCTGCCCGCCGGCGCCCGTGTCGTGTCCATGATCGGCGAGGGCGGCGTCCTGACCCTGTTGGTGCAGACCTCCGACGGCGCCCAGAGCGTCATCACCCTCGACCGGCGCAGCGGCGAGATCCTCGGCACACTGGAACTGCTGCCGCGCAGCACGGGAGGCAACTGATGGCATCGGCCCATTTCGGCAGCGACAACGTTTCGGGCATCGCCCCGGAAATCCTCGACGCGATCATCGCGGCCAACCAGGGCGGCGTTGATTCCTACGGCGACGACGCCCTGACCCGGGGGCTCGAGCAGCGTTTCGGCGCCCTGTTCGAGACGCAGGTCAGCGTCCTTCCCGTCGGCACCGGCACGATCGCCAACTGCCTTTCGCTGGCGCTGGCCACGCCGCCCTGGGGCGCGGTGTTCTGCAGCCAGGAGGCCCATATCGTCGTCGACGAAGCCAACGGCCCGGAATTCTTCACCGGCGGCGCCAAACTGACGACGATTCCCACCGCCGACGGACGCCTGGCGCCCGATCACGTGCGTGCTGCCGCCACGGCCTTCGACCCCACCGATCTGCATCATCCCATGCGGGCGGTGCTTTCGATCACCCAGTCGACCGAAACCGGCACGCTCTACACGCTTGATGCGGTGCGCGAACTGGGCGCCCTGGCCCATGAACTCGACATGGTCTTCCACATGGATGGCGCGCGATTTGCCAATGCCATGGCCGCACTGGGCTGCAGTCCGGCGGACATGACCTGGCGCGCCGGGGTCGACGTGCTCTCCTTCGGGGCGACCAAGAACGGCTGTCTGGCGGTCGAGGCGATCGTCGTCTTCGGCAAGCTGCGTGAGCAGATGCCGCGCCTGCAGCGCATGCACAAGCGGGCCGGGCAGCTCTACAGCAAGATGCGGTTCTTTGCGGCCCAGCTCGATGCCTATCTGGAACAGGACCGCTGGCTGACCTGGGCCGGTCATGCCAATGCCCAGGCCCAGCTTCTGGCCAAGGGCCTGACCACCATCGACGGCATTGAACTTGCCTATCCGGTCGAGGCCAACGAGGTGTTCCTGACCATGCCGGTTGCGGCCTACGAGGCCATTGTTGCCGCCGGCATCGGTCTTTACCCCATCGCCCCATCGGGCGACGGGTGCGGCAGCATCCGGCTGGTCACGGCCTTCGACAGCGCCCCGGCCGATGTCGACCGGGCGATTGCGGCGGCGCGAGGAGCCTGAGTGGTTCAGGCGACCCAGCGCAGGTGGTTGTCCCACAGGTGCACCGGATGCTGCTGGTCGAGCGCGTGCATGGCGCCCGTGGCATCGACCGACCACAGGCCGCCCAGCGCCGATGACATGATGACCGTTCCGGGCGTCTGACCCGGACAGAGGCCGCAGACTTCCGGGACGGGAATGCTGGCAAGCGGGGCGAGATCGTCGCGCCGCCACAGTCCGGCGCTGTGGCCCTGGGGCGAGGTCGCCGCGATCACCTGGCCGCTGGGATCGAAGGCGATGGCGCCGGTGTAGCCGCGCAGCGCCAGATTGGCCGGTTCGCCCTCGTCGCACAGCATGAGTTCGCCCGAGCCGTCCCAGGTCGCAACCAGCGGGACCGTTTCATAGGGGTCGCCCTCCCACTGCATGCCCACGGCGATCAGGCCGTCGGGCGCGACCCAGAGATGGCGGGTGGAAAGCTGATGCCAGTCCTGCGGCGGTTTGGCCTGCGCGATCAGGCTGCCGTCCGCGATGGCGATCAGGGAGACGTTGGGCGCCATGGTGTCGAGGTTGAGCTTCTCGCGGTCGTGCTCGGGGTGTGTCTGCACGCCGCCATTGGCCGCGATCAGGGATTGTCCATCGCGGCTTAGCGCCAGATCGTGCGGGCCGATGCCGTGGCTGGGCCAGTCGCCGATGCGCCGGTGGCCGTCGCGCGCATCGTAGATCGCCAGTCGGCCCTCGCCGGTTTCAAAGGCGTTTTCGGTGGCAAAGAGCAGGGCGCCGTCTGCCGAATAGGTGCCATGACCATAGAAATGGCGGCCCTGCGGGCTTTCCAGCATCGTCAGGAGGGTGCCTTCCTCAAGGTCGATGACCGCGGCGAAGAAACCCGGGCGGCGGCCGAAGACGACCGCAGTGGCGCCATCGGGCGCCACGGCGATGTCGTGGCCGCGGTCGGGCAGGGGCACACTGACCGCGCCATCGGGCGTGCCTGCGCCAAAGCCGCCTTGCGCCATCTGCCATGCGCCCAGCAGGCGCGGCGGCCTGGCGTCTGCCCATGCGCGCGGCAGGCCCAGCAGGGCCGCGGGTGCGGCTGCCAGGCCGGTCAGGAGATGACGCCGGTCAATCGCCATCGAGACTGTTGAATCCCAGGTTGAGGCCCAGTGCCGGCGCGCCTGTGGTCACCATCATGCGGCGTGCGTCGTCGAGCCATGCTGCGGCGTCCGAAACCTTGAGCCGGAATTCGGGATCGTCGACGCGATCGAAGAGGTCATCGGGCATCGTCGATAGGGTTTCGGCGGCGGCGGTCAGACGCCCGCCAGCCTCCTGAGCGGTTTCGCCCGCACCAGCCTGTTCCAGCGCGGCAGCGAACCGGCTCTGGCTGCCCGCGCCGAAAAAGTCCTGCAGGGCCGACGCGTTGATCCAGGCATTGCGCAGGCTGCGCGCGCTGCGCCAGGATTCGGCCAGCCGTGGCCGGGTTTCTTCCGGTGTCGCCCCCAGGGGGCCCATCAGCTTGCGCTGGGCGACAAATTCGAGCTGGGTCGCCATCGCGGTCAGCAGGTGGCCGGTGACCTGCCCGGCGTCGGCATAGGCGGTTTCGCTCGATCCCGGTTTGAGCAGGTCGTCGAGAAACGGACTGCCCGGCTGCCAGGCCGAAGCCAATTCGCCAGCGATGGCCGCCAGGTTGGCGCCGACCGAGGCGGCCAGCGCCGCGGCGTAGCTTCCCGGTGCCACCGGATCGACAAAGAGCAGGCGTTCCAGCACCGGAAACCCCTGAATGGCAACGCTGGTGCCGGCAATGCCGTCGGGTGCGAGCAGTTCAGGGCGTTCCTGTTCCAGGGCTTCGGCGAGCTGGCGGTCGATCCGGTTGCGTTTGTCGGGCCAGTACTCGATGCGGAACTCGCGGGCATCGAGCTGCGAGGGGCCCAGACGCAGGTGCTGCACGCTCATCCAGGAATCCATCGATGTTCCGAAGGCGCCCCGGGCATCGTCGATCGAAAGCGTTCCGTCGCGCAGGCCGGCAAGCGTATCGCGCAGGGCGCCGGTGAAATGGGCGAACAGCTCATAACCCGGCGCCGCATGGTTGATCGCGATGTCTTCGTTGAGCGCCTGCAGATCGACATCGGCACGGGCCACACCCGTTGCCAAGACAAGCGGCAGGGCGCCAAGCAGGCACAGGACATCGCGTCGTTGCATTACAGGGACTCCAGGAAGGTGATCAGGGCGGCGCGTTCCTCGGCGGGCATGGCGGCAAAACGGTCACGGGCATCCAATGCCTCGCCGCCGTGCCAGAGGATCGCTTCGGTCAGGTTACGCGCCCGGCCGTCGTGCAGGAACTGGGTGTGGCCGCTGACCGTTTCGGTCAGCCCGATGCCCCAGAGCGGCGGCGTACGCCACTCGCGACCACTGGCCAGACCTTCCGGGCGGTGATCGGCAAGGCCTTCGCCCATGTCGTGGAGCAGCAGGTCGCTGTAGGGCCAGATCAACTGATGCGATTGCTCGGGGTGGTCGTCGAGCGTCATGGTGACGTATTTGGGCGTGTGGCAGGAAATGCAGCCGGCGCCATAGAATAGGCCTTTGCCCTCCAGCACGGTCGCGTCGTCGACGTCGTTGCGCGCCGGCACCGCCAGATTGCGTGTGTAGAACAGGATCTTTTCCATGACCGCGGCAGGGGCTTCGAAGCCGTCCGCATCGGCGCCATGGGGCGCGTCGAGGCAGGCAATCTGCTTCTGCGTGCAGTCGCCCCAGGACGCCAGCGAGAGCGGATTCGAGATGCCGACATCGCCGCCGAAGGCATGGGCATTCTGCTGCTCCAGATGGGGCTCGCCCGCCTTCCATCCGAAGCGGCCCAGGGCAGGGGCCTGCGTTACCTCGTCCCAGACGATGTTGGCGCGACCGGAGATGCCGTCGCCATCGGCATCGTCCTCGTCTGCCAGGGCCAGGATGTCGGCCGGATCGATCGCCTCGAGCAGGCCCAGGCCGATCATCTGCGGCGCGACGCGCGGTGAGACCATGAGGTCGGGATCGGCGGGGCCATAGGCCAGATCGGTGATGGTGTAGGTCGGCGAGCGCAAGGAGATGGTTTCGCCACCCGCGAGCGTGACCAGGATTTTCTCGTAAGCGATGGCCATGTGGCCTTCGCCCTGCAGGCCGGGCACGGCAAAATCCTGGAGCTGGCCGCCGTAGGTCGGGTCGGGAATGGCGTTGACGCGGTGTTCGGCAAGCAGCGCCTGCTCGATCGTGTCGCGCGGCGGGATAGAGAGGCGCAGGAACATGGAGACGGCGTTGTCCTCGGGCCAGTTGGCTGCCGGGGCATGGCCGCGCCCGTCCTTGAGGTGGCAGTTCTGGCAGCCGCGCGCGTTGTAGAACGGCCCCAGACCGTCGGCCGATGTCGTGGATGCGGGGGAACTCACCCAGATGCGGCGGAAGAATCCGTTGCCGACGAAGAAATCCAGCCGCTGCTCCAGCGAGATGTTCGCGCCGGGCTGGGAAAACACATCGCCGTTGCGCGTGCCGCGATAGGTGCCGGCGCCGCCCTGGTTGGTTTCATAACGTTCGGCCGCCTCGAATTGTGTGGCCGGCGCCGTGATCGCGTTGTCTCCGGCCATGGGGGCAGCGAGGCCAGATAGGATCAGGGCGATGGCCGGACGCAGCACCCTCATGGATGCTGGTCCGGCCGGATCAAGTTCGCCTGCATTACTCGAAGACGGCGTCCGGATCGTCGAGGCTGTCGGAGCCTTCGATCTCGAGCGTCGAAAGACCCAGGGTCGCGACGACCTGCTCGATCTGGGTGGTCTGGGCCTTCAGGGCATCGACGACATCCTGGATGACCCGGTTACCGGCCTCGTCGCCTTCGGCCAGCATCTGGTCGTAGCGCTTGCCGGCTTCGGAGGTCCGCACCATGGTCATCATGGCCGCGTCGGTGTCTTCCATGGCCTTGTGCATGGCATGGGCGACGCTCTTGTCGCTGTGGGCGACCAGCGCGGCGACGCTGGGGCCTTCGACGATGCTGCCGTCGGTGCGGACGTAACGTCCGGTATAGACGTTCTGCATGCCGACCTGATCGTAGTAGTGCGACCAGGCGGTGTTGTCCGAGAAGCAGTCATGCTCCTCCTCGGGGTCGTGCAGCATGAGGCCGAGCTGGATGCGCTCGCCGGCAAGCTCGCCGTAACTCAGGCTGCCCAGACCGGTGAGGATCATGGCCAGGCCTTCCTCGGCCGAACCGTCGGTCAGATCGGCACGGGCGGCCCCGTCCTGTGACCACATGGCCACGGCATCTCCAAGGTCGGAGACGAGCAGGCCCGTGGCTGCGGTCAGGAAGGCACCGCGGCGGTCGCAATTGCCATGGGTGCAGTTAGCCGTGTCGAAGTCGCTGGCGGGCCGGGCGCCGGCACCTGGGCCGGTGCCGTTGAGATCCTGGCCCCAGAGCAGGAACTCGATGGCGTGATAGCCGCGTGAGACGTTGGACTCGACGCCGTCGATTTCCTGGAGCTGTTCGAGCAGGGCGGCATCGATGGTCGAGGCGTCGATGTCGCTGCCGCCGATGCGCAGCTCGGTGTGGCCGACGATGTTGGCCGCGTAATAGGGGTTCTCGTCGGAGGCGTCGCCGTAACCGGCGTCGACGTAATCGATCAGGCCTTCGTCGAGAGGCCAGGCATTGACCAGGCCTTCCCAGTCGTCGACCGCCGGGTTGCCGAAGCGGAACGCCTCGCTCTGCTGGTAGGGCACACGCGACTCGCGCCAGACCTGGCGGGCTGCGGCAAGGTTGGCCTCGGTCGGTTCGGCGACCAGGGTGCGGGCCGCGGCGTCGAGCGCCTGGGCACCGCTCAGGGCATCCTCATAAGTTGCCTGGGCGATGGAGGCATAGGTATCGAGGATAGCAGCGGGATCGGGTGCGGCATCGGCCATTGCGGCGGTGCCGGCCAGCATCATCGTGCCGGCCAGAATCATATGCTTCATTTCTCTTTGCTCCCCTTTTGGACGGGAGGGGAGGTTTAGTGCGATTGCAAATGATTTGCAATAGCAAGGTGGCCGCTTTGCCGCCGAGCTTGTCTATCCGCGCAGTTCCGAGACGATCGTCCGCACGATCGGCTCGGCCTGCATCCAGGTCATGCCCGGGCGCAAGCGCGGGTCGTAGAGCATCTGCAGCAGGATGCGATCGTGTTGTGAGAGGATCATGTTGGGGCTGCTGTCGTTGAAGATCGAAGGGCGGATCTCGTCGGAATCGTTGAACAGGCCCATGGCCTGGGTCAGTTCCTCGATGATGCAGGCGCGCACCACGAAACGGCCCTCGTCGGTCGGGATCAGCGCCATCGCACCGGTGATCACATCGCCGGCTTCATCGGTGACGACACGGGCGTAACAGGTGGCTTCCGTCTTCATCTGCGCCGTCACCGCCTTCATGGCGCGCTCGCTGGTGAAGAACCCGCTGTAATCGGCACGGTAGGTATCGAGGGCGCGCTCGAACGGTTCGGGCGAGAAGATGACGACCACGTTGGCCTCGTCCCGCGGGCTCAGTGATACCTCGAGACCGGACAGGGCGGCCAGGTCGGCCAGGTGAAGTTCGGCATAGGCGATGGTCCGATCGTTGACGTCGCCGACCAGGGCGACACGAAGCGGGCCCTCCCAGCGGGTCAGGACCTGTTCGAGCTGGTCGGGATCGAACTCGCGGTAGAAGGCGACCGTCTTGAAGTTGTGCACATAGTCGTCGTCGGTGAGGCTCTGGGACGTCGGCGTGTTCTTGCAGCCCGCCAGCGCGAGCAACGATGCCAGCGCGAGCGTTGTCGCGATGGCCAGGGACCGCAGCCTGTTCATGGGCAAAAACGCCGGTGATGGCTCATGGGAACGCTGACAACTCTCCGTTGAACGATCCGCCGGAAGGGCGGGTGCGTGTGCATTCAGGCTCGCGGTTAGCGCCCATGCGCGGCAATGACAACGGTGTGATCGTCTCGGCATCGCGCCCGGCGAAATCGCGCCGCGGGCCATCGGCGAGCATGCGCGCCTGGGCCTCCTGCAGCCGGTCGTGGGCCTCGTCGGGATCGAGATGCACGACCCGTCCGTCGGCCACCACCTGGCGGCCGTCGACGAAGACATCGCGCACGGCGCGTTCTGCGGCCGAGAAGACCAGGCTGCGCAGTGGATCGCGCACCGGGCGCATGTGTGGGTGGGCAAGGTCGACCAGCACGATGTCGGCCTTGGCCCCGACAGCCAGGCGGCCGATGTCGTCGCGCCACAGGGCACGCGCGCCGCCAATGGTGGCGGCGTGAAGCACATCGGCCAGATCAAGGGTCTTGATATCGCCAGCGGCGACGCGTGCGAGCACGGCGGTCTTGCGCATTTCCTCCAGGAAATTGTGGGGCAGGGTATCGGTGCCGATGCCCATGGTGACGCCGGCGCGCAGGTAACGCCCGAAATCCTCCAGCAACTGGCCGTAACGGCAGAACGGCGTGGGGCAGTGGGCGACCGTGACGCCGGTCTCGGCCAGGATCGCCAGGTCCCTGCGGCTGCGCCAGTGCAGCCAGGAATGATCGTCGATGAAGATGGCGTGGGCGAGCAGGGCATCGGGCGTCAGGAAGCCGATGTCGTTGGCCCATTGCACCGGTGTCTTGCCGTGGCGCTCGACCATCAGGTTGAACTCGACGACCGACTGGGCGATGTGGGTGGTGTAGGGCCGCTTGCTGGCCTGGGCCGCCGCGACGGTGTCACGCAACAGCGCTTCGGTGCAGGTGTCGATGGTGCCGGGCGAGTACATGCCGCTGAGGCGGCCGCTGGGATGACGCTCGGCCTCGGCCATGAAGGCTTCGGCCTGGGCCATGCCGGCGATGCCGGCAGGTTCGTCCCAGGTGAAGCCGAGTTTGTGCCCGGCCTCCATCTTCCATGCCGCCGAACTGTACCAGGGCGCGACCCATCCGCGCAGGCCGCTGCGCGCCAGCAGGTCGATCCAGCCGTCATAGACGCCGGAGACATCGACCAGGCTGGTGACGCCCGAAAGCAACAGTTCGGAGAAGGCGACCTCGGCGGCGGCAAGTTCGCCCTGGGCATCGGTGCGAAAGGTGGTGGCGCGTTCGTAGAGCCCGGTCATGTACATCTCGGGCACGCCGTGTTCCTCGCGCACACCCTTGTAGGCCGGCTCCAGCGCGGGGTGGGAGTGGAGGTCGACCAGCCCCGGCATGACGAACAGGCCGCGCCCGTCGATCTCCCGTCCGACAGGTCCTTCAAAGCCCGGGCCGACATGGACGATACGGTCGTCACTGAAGGCGAGATCGGCGTCCTTCAGATAGGCATGGCGACCGGACGCACCGTCCCAGCCGACCAGCCAGGCGGCCTGACGGACGACCGTCGTCGCCACGCTCTCAGGCTCCCAGATGCGTCTTCAGGAAGTCCGACGTGCGCTCCCAGCCCTGGCGCTGGCAGGCGACGTCATAGACATCGGACTGTTCGTTGAAAAAGGCGTGGGCGGCATCGTAACGGTAGAGTTCGTGGCTGACCCCGCCCTTGGTGAGGTCGGCCTCCAGGGCATCGACCGCGGCCGGGGTGCACCAGTCGTCCTCGTTGGCGAAATGGCCCTGGAAGGGCACCTTGATCGCCGCGGGGTCGGCGAACGCCTTGGGCGGGATGCCATAGAAACAGACGCCGGCGGCGCATTCGGGAATATGCACGCCGGCGGCGACGGTCAGCGCCCCGCCCATGCAGAACCCCATGACGGCGACCTTGCCGCCCAGGGCGGCCAGGTGCTGGGTCGCCCCGCGCAGGTCCTGGTGGGTTGCATCGGGGAAGTCGAGCCCTTCCATCAGATGGTTGGCCTCATCGGCCGCCGAGGCCAGACGCCCCTTGTAGAGGTCGGGCGCCAGGGCATTGTAGCCGGCGCGGGCAAAACGGTCGGCGACGCCGCAGATCTGGTCGTTGAGGCCCCACCATTCCTGGATCACGACAACGCCGGGGCGGCCCTTGCCGGCCTCGGCCAGATAGCCCTTCGTGGCGCCCCCGTCAGGCCGCTTGAATTCGATCATCTTGCCCATGGCTGGCTCCCGTGTGCTGGTTTGCTGCTGTCGCACGATCCTGTCACAGGCCTCTGCGGCGGGGCAAGCAGCGGCCGGGCTCAATTGATGGTCATGAAAGCGCCGCCGCCATGCGTGATCCGGTTGACCGCCGCCTCACACTCCACTATGTGGTGGCCCTCGCGCCGCTCCAGCGGCCGGCCACTGCGTCCCCATCGTCTAGTGGCCTAGGACGACGGCCTCTCACGCCGTAAACCGGGGTTCGAGTCCCCGTGGGGACGCCATTTCCTTTGGAGGCACCGCTGTTTGTCCAATCGTCTCGTTGTGGGGACTGGCGGGCAATCCATGCGGATGCCGTAACAAGGATCCAGGCGCTGCACTGATCGCCCGGGGTTGCCACGATCGAATCAATCGTTTTCCGCAGTACCGCATGAGGCGATAGAGCGATCATGCCAACGGAGGCGAGCGTGGCCTGGAGGCCTTCGGCTTGTGGCGCGTAGCATTGGCGGATTTCCTCAGCAAAAGTTTTGCGTGACCTTCCGTTGAGCAAGGCGCCCTTCAGTCCTGCGACGACAAGGCGTTCGATGCGCAAGCCATCGAGCCTGCGTCCACGGTTGCGCGCTGCACGACAATCGGTCAAGGCGCCCTGACGGCCGTCAGAGCGGGATCGGGAACCGTGCCCAGCAGGATGTCGACTACGTCCTCGCGGCCAAGGCGGCCGATGGGGCGCTGCGCCTCGTCGACGACAACCAGCGCGGCATGGTCGCGGCCTAGCAGGGACCATGCTTCCTGGATCGCGGCGGCACGACCGATGCTCGGAGCGCCGGCGGGGAGTTCGCCGAGTTTCGTCATGAGTGTCTCAGCGCGCACGACCTTGGCGCGTGACACTTCGCGGGTGAACTCGGCGACATAGGACGTGGCGGGCCGCAGGACGAGGTCTTCGGCGCTGCCCTGCTGGACCATGGCGCCGTCCTTCATGATCGCGATGCGGTCGGCGACGCGGATCGCCTCGTCGATGTCATGGGTGATAAAGACGATGGTCTTCTTCAGCACGGCCTGGAGGCGCAGGAACTCATCCTGCATCTCGCGCCGGATCAGGGGATCGAGAGCGGAAAAGGGTTCGTCGAGCAGCCACAGTTCGGGCTCCACCGCCAGGCTGCGCGCAATGCCGACGCGCTGCTGCTGGCCGCCCGAGAGTTCGCCTGGAAAGTAGTCCTCGCGCCCTTTCAGGCCGACCAGCTCGATCACCTCCAGCGCGCGCCGCTCACACTCGCGGCGCGTGATGCCCTGGATGTCGAGCGGGAAGGCGACGTTTTCGAGCACGCTCAGGTGCGGCAGCAGGGCGAAATGCTGGAACACCATGCCCATCTTGTGGCGGCGGATCTCGATCAGTTCCCTTTCGCTCGCCTCATTGAGCTTGCGACCGTCGAACACCACGTCGCCGGCGGTGGGTTCGATCAGCCCCGCCAGGCAGCGCACCAGGGTCGATTTACCGGATCCCGAAAGCCCCATGATGGCGAGGATCTGCCCCTCGTTGACCTCGAGGCTGGCGTCCTGGACGGCAACGATGGCGCCCTGCGCGCGCAGGGCGTCGGCGTCGATGGCGCAAGGGGCCAGCCGCGCGGCCGCGCGTGCGGGTTCGCCGTAAACCTTCCAGAGGTTCTGGCAGCTCAGCTTCGTCTTACTCACGCAAGCTTCTCCTTGAGCGGATCGGGGGTCGGGTCGGGCGTCGCCTGGCCATCGGTGCGCAGGATGCGGATGCCGGTCGCCTCGATCGAGGCCAGCAATGCAGCGTCGTCGCAGTCGGTTACCAGGATGTCGATGCGGCCCGGGTCGAGTGCTGTGATGCGGTCGCGCTGGTGCAGCTTGCGCGTGGTCGCAAGGACCACCGCGGTGGTCGCCCGCTCGCGCATGAGCCGTGCCAGCGCAGCGTCGGCTTCATACGAAAAGGTCAGCCCTTCCGCCTGCGAGAAGCCTTCCGCGGCGATGAAGGCGATGTCGGCGTTGAAACTGCGCAACATCTCCTCGGCGTAATGGCCGGAGGTGCCGAGCGTCTGATGGCGCACACGGCCGCCCAGCAGGTAGGCGTTGATCGCGGTGCATTCCGAGAGCGCGGCCGCCACGTTGACCCCGGGCGTGGCGACCGTCAGCGGCCGCTGTGCGGCGACCATCTCGCGGGCGAGTGCAAGCACCGTGGACCCGTCGTTCATCAGGATGGTCTGGTCGGGCTGGATCAAGGTCGCGGCCGTCTGGGCGATGGCACGCTTGGCCTCGCTGTCGATCTGCTCGCGCATGCCGAAGGCCTGGTCGGCGGGTGGACCGGGGAAGGGGCAGAAGCTGCTCAACAGGCCCGATCTGATCGGCCGCCTGGGTGCGCTGGCC